>Ga0257110_1000027_pt1 | contig 85105 bp, 113 predicted proteins | sample LP_taG_7_FD_190184 | JGI IMG/M metagenome (GOLD analysis project Ga0257110, IMG submission 190184) | Marine microbial communities from Northeast Subartic Pacific Ocean, Canada - LP_J_2015_P26_10m | ecosystem: Environmental > Aquatic > Marine > Oceanic | place: Canada: Northeast Subartic Pacific...
GGATTTAATATGAACTACGTGCCTGAGATAGGTACGGAAGTTACTGTATTTTACCCGGGAGGTGGTGTTGGTTACATTATAGGTAGTACTCCTGAGACTACGTATATAAATAGAGAAGGTATGGCACGTAGGATCGGCACTGGTGGTAAACTAGAACAGACAAACAGTAGCTACGGAAAGCAGGGTATTTTTGAACATTTACGTCAGAAATGGGCAGGTGGTAACACATCTGATTTTGATCCCTTAAACTCATTCTCAGGAACTACACCACCGTCAGATCTAGTTGAGGGTGAATTTGACATGTCTAATGCTATGGGTGTTGGGCTTCAGTTAATAAAACACTTTGCAATATTGAAAGGTGGTGACTTTGCAAAAGTAGAAGCTTGCGTCATAGATGACATGGTTAGAATAGTCAGTCATACATTTAGACACTTCTCTTCTTTCGGAGATTATAAAATCTATAATGATAGTGGTCGGTTAAACGTAGTATGGGATGGTACTACTAATGATTGGGAAAGCTATGGTAAAGAAAGTCCTAATGAGCCACGTGTAGAGACAAATGGAAAAGACATAGTAGATATTGAAAGTGACAAGTTTCAAAACTTAGCTAAGTGGAGATTTTCAAGTTATATAGGGTTCTTAGGAGACTTTATTAACTTATTTGTAACGGATAAGTTAGAAGCTGTGCCACCCGAAGAGCATTTAGAACGTAGTGGTAAGGGTCGCTTCCATGTAAACGAAGACGGTTCGGTAGTGGTACAGAGTGTTTCGGATATAGTATTAGAGCGTGTCTGTAGAATACCCGTACCATTGCAGTTACTGCCTGAACACGATGCAGACGGTGACGGGGAACAGACTAATGGTGAGTTACCATTCCCTTCAGACCAAGAACCTATTAAGGCATGGGATTGGAATGCGTCAGGTGGTGTAGACAAATCTTTTTGGTGTGTTTATCAGTTAAGAGACTACGGTAGGTGGTTTTCTAACTACTATACCAAGGCAAGGTTCCATCAGTTAAAACTAGATTGGCGTGTACCTCCGGAGTCAGAAGTTAAAGAACCTAAGCGTAAAGATTCTGATGAAGTAGATAAACGACAAGCTAATGCAGGTATACCGGAGACTTACTATGACGTGTATTCTGCTATACGCCTATACAGGGATGGGTCTGTTTCTGTCACGGATGGTTACGAGAACTCTATAACATTAAGTGAAAGTGGAATAAGTGTATCTTCCGCTACAAACTTACAACTTGAAGCAGCCGGTTCAGTAAACATAGTTGCCGGTAGAGACTTCAATGTAATTGCCAAAAATTCAGTAGACTTAAGCGCACTTAGTGGTGGTATGAGCTTACGTTCAGAAACTTTCTTACAACAGTTTTGTAAGCTGGGTGGTATACTACTAGAGACTGAGACATTTACTGGTCCAAACATATGGAACGATGACGCAATAGATACTCCTGACGCGCAACAACTTGACCCGTCTAAGATTGGTGGAATAGTTTTATGGTCAAAAAATTCAAGTCTTAGGTTACTCTCTAAAATGGACATGGGTTTGAGATCGGAAAATGGTTTTCAAATATTTACAGGAAATGTTCAACTTTGGGATTCAGAAGCTCCAATGCTTTTTAATAAACAATTATTATTAACTGGAGATGCTGCCTTCTTAAAAGGTTTATTTTGGACTGATAGCTCTATAATAAAAGACCTGTATATTGGAAACGATTACAAATCTATATTCGAACATCCCGGCCATATAATTGGAGACAACGAAGAGGAAAAAATTAAAGGACCACCCGAAGATATATTTCAAGGGTTTGAAAAGATTATTGATTCCTTTAAGTCCAGGAAATGGCATGGTAAGTTTCAGCATAGAACTGATGAGGAATATGGTACTGATAATTTTGGTGATCCAAAAGCTCCTGATGCTATTTATGAATCATTAACTCAACAAGGCTTAAGACTAACTGCTCAAAATGTAGAGATTGGAGCAGAGGCAAGTTACGGATCTTTTAATGTTACAAGTGATGTAAAGCTTGAAGGTAGAGGATACGCATGGCCAGGAACTGAAAAGCAACACTGGCACATGCCCACTACAGTCAATGGAGAAGAGAAACTTTGGGAGCCATGTGGTAGTGACTCATTTTTAAACTATGGTACTCCTTTGGAATTAACAGATATAAAACTAAAACAACTATTATAGTTATGAGTGAAGAAGAAGAAGAAAATTTAGAAGACCTCTACAAAGAAGAGTCTGAAAGCTTGAAAGAAACTAACGACGAAGAACCCATACAGAAGGATCAATCAGTCGATGATTTTATACAAGAAAACACACCTACAGCTGATAAGGAAGACACTCCTAAAGAAGATCCGATAGAGGTTAGTCGCGATAAAACCTTTGATGAAAATCCATCAAAGGTAGATGCTATCATGAGTGAAGTCTTGATCGACACTCAGAAGGTAGATATAACAGTAACGGATAGGCAGGGTTATTTAAAAGCAGTACTTAATGATATGCCTGTGAAGTTAGACGTAGAATTGTGTGCTGGTCAAATAAAGTACAAGATTAGATCTAGGACTTCTTGGGAACAGACATGTCTATATGCTGCACTACAAAAGGATCAGGAGGAAGAGATAGTAAAGGATCTAGCGTCTGTAGTTATACAGTTACAGAAATACGGTTGTGTACTTATGGTTGAATCTATAAATGGCACCCTGTTTTCCAAAGAAACAATTCCGCAGGAAATGTCTGTAGAAGATGCAGTCGAAAGGCTCAGGACTTTACGACGGGAAAAAATTGAACCCATGAGTATGCCCAAGTGGGGACTTATGTTAAACGCACTTAGGTTATTTGAAAGTAAGCTAGCCAAGATGGGTACAGAGTGTCTTAACGAAAATTTTTGGGAACCCGCAGATTAAGGCTATTCGTAGTAGCTTATTTGCGGGGTTTATTAAAACCATATTACGAAAACGGTAACCTCTCTATTATACGAGAGGAGCTTTTACTTAAGGCGATATCAAGTGAATTTGATATGGAAGCTGCTAAACAAGTTCAAGCACTTGAAGTGGCTATGGCTCAGAACGTCAAAGATAAGTCGCAAATGTTCTCAAACCTATATGATAAGATAGTAGATTATAGGTTTGGTCTAGAATTTAGTCTGAATAAACAAAGATTAGAAGAAGAAGAGGAAATAGAGAGATTGACCAATGACCCAGAAATTAATAAACTTATTCATACAGTTAATAAAATGGTGGAATCCGGAGAATGGGATGAGTCTACAAGACAAATGAATAAAGAAATAGAAAAAGATCAAAAAGAACTCGATAAACGGGAAGCGAATCCGTTTAAAGAGAACCCGAACCAAGATGGCTTGGTATGGCAGTGGGGATCTAGTGAGTCACATCCCGGTCACCCTAACGACGAAGTTTAAGTTATGGATAATCCCGTGGATAAAATGGTACAGCGTACAGCCTTGGATCAGCTGGGAGGAAAGGTACCCGGGGACATGTCTGGTGGTGATGTTTTTTCCGGATTAACTCAAGTACTCATGGGTTTTATGAATGGGCAGTCCGGTAGTGGATCTTCTACCATGTCTTCATCTCAATACTCAAATCAGCAAAGAGAGCAAGATTTTGTTAAAAGTGTAATGAACACGTCTAGTGGAGAAGATAGACGTATACCTTCTATGTTACAAGAGGCTGGAACTGCTGTGACAGGAAGTAGAGCTGGTGGGGATGAGTGGGAGAATGCATTCAAACAGTTACCAGAACAAATAAAGTCGGCGATCTTAACAGCTTTCAATTCAAGCGAGCTGGGACAACTAATGGGTGGTGACAGTAGTCAGATGGCAATGGCTTCTATTGGTATGTTAAAGGGTACCAATGAATTCACCACACCAGGCGGTTTACAGTTAGGTGGTCAATTTAGTAGTAAACGGAAAGCTTTGGCTGGTGATATAAATAAAGAGTTAATGTCTGAATTTGTAGATCCCGACACTGGACTACCTATTATGGACAAGACTCAAGGACAGAGTTTTGAGAATATAGGAAAATTTGCACAGACCATGGCCTCTGAGGGAGGGTTGAGTCCTAAGGAGCTTATAAAAAGCATAGATAGTGAAAGCGGAGCTGTAGAGTTGGATAAGTCTGCATTAGATGGTGCCCAGACAAATATAAAAAAAGGAATGGAGTTGTTCCGAAACTTATCTGATGTATTCGGTAGTAATGATTTTAATGAGCTCATGAGTCAGGCTCAGCGTTTAGGAGGGCTAAACATGAGTGACCCTTCATCTATTGGGAAAACTTTATCTGCCGTTAGAAATGCTAGAGGTGTAGCTCGTTCAGTAGGTCTCGATGAACGTAAGGCTTTGGGGGATCTAGGTTTAGCAAATGACACGATGGTGCAAATGGGTGTAGACAGGCGGACAGCTGCAGCGTTTAACTTAAGTACCTTCGCAGGGGCTGCCACACAAGGCCAATCAAATACTCAAAACATTAGCCCGTTTGACTCAGGGTTTAGAAAAAGATTGGGTTCCAGTGAAATGATTCAACAAGCTGGCATGAGTAACACTCAAATGCTAGCTGAAGCTGAAGCTAATCCACATGGTGAAGTAGCTATGGCTCAGGCAGCTAGAATATTTTTCTCAAAACCGGGTAGGGAGGATCAGTTCTCTCCTGAGTTAATTAAAAAGAAAAATGATGCTCTGAATGAAAAAGATCCTGCTAAAAGAGAGCAAAAGCTCAGAGAGGTTATGTCTAATATTAAGACTGAGTCTGGTATAGATGTACTAAGTCAAGTAAAGGAACAGGGTTTAAGTAACTTACGGGAAACAGCAGACTCTGATACACTTGACGCTATGGCTGAGGATAATTTTCAGATCCTACAAAGTCGTAATAAAAACAGGTTCAGAGAGAACTACATGCGTCATGAATTCAACACTGGGAGAATGCGTGCAGAGTTGGGCGAGGGTCATGAGTTAATAGATGATGTAAATGAATTTGAAGATCTACTTACAAACGCACCGGATACGGTTGGTTTGGAGAAGATGTCACACTTACTTGCAATATCCGAAGGTAGGGATGAAGAGATTACATTTTACGATAGCGAGTCAAAGTCTTACATAACTAAAAGTGCAAAAGAGATGACTCCGGATGAGCGGAGAAAATCTATAAACAGTCAACTAGTGGCAGAAGGTGTAGATGTAGGAGAAGCAAAAACTTTAACGGACTCTATAATGAAAGCTCCGCAAACACTTGATTCTGTTGAAAAAGAAACTGGTATGCGGCTGAACAATGCTTCTAAAGGAGCTGCTAACCTTAATGAAAACTTAGGTTCAGAGATGTCAGCTTTTAGGTTGTCGAAGTCAGCCCGCGATAGGGGTGCTTTAGCGGGCGAGCAAGGGGCTAAGGAGTTACGTGGAGGGCCTGCCATGACGGACCCCTTACAGAATGCTTTGTTTGGATTTCTAGGACAAAATATTCAAGCTGAAAAAGATCAGGCTTTTCGGGATCTAGAGGAAGCTGGAGATTTTGCAACTGACTCTATAGATATAAATTCACTATCCACTACAGCTACTCAAAAAGAATTGTTTAGTGATATATCAGACACCACAGATCCAGAAAAACTTAAAGAAATAAGTAAGAGAAAAAATACAAAAACTGCAATGAACGATTTAGCTCAGAGGATTATACCTGAGCTTCAAGACTTTAAGGTAAAAAATAAAGATGGAGAAGATGTAGGTTTAGCCGAGCAAATACTAGCTGATCAGGGATTTGAAGACCCGGCTGCGTTATTAGAGAAGTACAGACTAGATATGGCTGAGGCTATTGAGTTAGAATCTCAAGGCAAAGATGAAGAGGCAGCAGCTTTGCGTGAGAAGAACCTAGCTGTAACTGGGGCTTTGTTAGGGGAATTGGGTGGTAGTGGTGGTAGTGCGCCCATGGGTGTGTTAAAGACTTTAAAAGATGCAGGTCATGCTACTAATGTAAGGAAGGAAACAAGTGAGGACAGGAAGAAAGAGATAGCAGAACTAGAAGAAAAGATAGGAATGGATTCTCTGGACGAACTTAATGAAGGTAAGGATAAGCTAGACAGTTTAGACGAATTGGACGAACAGCGAAAACTTGTAGAAAATTTAAGAGCTGAGTCAGAAGGTAAAATTGATGAAGGTAAGCTAGGTGAAGCTGATATGCTACGTGAATCGGCTAACAATTTACTTACAGATGAAGATAAAGCTTTGTTGGCAGGAGAAGAACCTCAAGACGTTAAGATGGCCCGGCTCCGGCTTGAAAAGGGTAATGCACAGGACGGTGATGAGGAACTTATAGCTGAACATGATAAGAAGAAAGCAGCTGCCGAAGCTAAGATGGCACAAAGAGACAAAGATCTTGCTGCTGCTGACGAACTTGATGCAGCAGGTGGTCGTGAATCAAAAGATAAATTGTCAGCGGAAGAAAAAGAACTAGCTGATATGGAAGCAGAATTTGGAGGTATTGATAGAGAAGAGTTACAGGAAAGTGTTGACGCATTAGAAGGTGGTATTGATCAAGATGCTGTAGATAGAAGAGAAGAGCTGTTAGCTCAAGGAGAAGATGATAGATTTTTACTAGACGTTGCAGAAGGTGGTGCTGAAGATGTCGAGAAGAGAAGAGCTTTTAATAGGAATATAGATGTAAAGAAAGGCAAGAGATTACTAGATTTGAAAAAAGATCTAGGCATAGATGATATAGATACAACTAAGTTAGAAGAAGGTTTAGAAAGTGGAGAAGAAGATAACGTTACTGGTATAGACAAATTGTCTGATGAACTGATTACGGGAGATGCTTTGGGGCAAAAAGGAGAAGAGGATGCAGACTTGATAAGTAGGTTGGCTAGTGGTGGCGAAGATGCAGAGGAAGTAATGGGCGGTTTAAAGCAGTTCGGAATGGGAGCTAAAGATGTACGTAAAGACCTACAAGAAGCAGACAGCATGGTCAGGGAAGAGATGAAGAATACTGAAGACAAGGAGAGTGCAGGGTTTAAAGCTTTAGAGAACAGACTAAAAGAGATTGCAGAAGCTCAGAAAAATGTAAATGCAAGTTTTACATCTGACGATACGCCTGGACTTTTAGTAGAGTTAATTGATAAGATGAGTACTCTCATAGGAGGTGGTACAACACTTCCTGTAACGCTAAAAAATTAAATGAGTAAAATCTTACAGTTTGAAAATGGAGTAGCTATCTACAAACGTGGTGGAAAGCGCATATTTTCGGGCTCAGGATTACCTAACGTCTTAACTCCAGGTTCAGGTGGTAGCTTACCAATTTACTTAACAAGTGTTGACGTTTCTGATTTTGATGTAACAGGTAAAGTTATATGTCTGAACGACAAAAGAGTTCTTTATGAATTTGGTAAGGGTTTTGGTACAATACAGATAAGTGGAGAAATACTAATGGGAACTCCAGCTGAAAGTAAACATATTCATGGTAAGTTAAAACCTATAATATCATTTTTTAACGAAAAAAGAGTGTCTTCTGCAGGCGGAAAAACTCCACTAACAATAAACGCAGGAAAGCTTGGTGGTAAGTTTAAGTTCTATCTAACTACATTTCAATTCGGACAAATTAGAGCAGACATTGGTTTAATAAATTTTACCATGTCCGGTGATATGATATCTATGACAGTATAATGATCTGTGACACTAAAGTAATAAAAAAAGGTAAACTAAAATATAATGAATTAGTTTATCGTATGACTAACCGAAGGGATGGTTTTGTTTCCAACAAAATAGCAGATTCCAATTGGTTTGTACCAGAGGAACAGACTAAGGATTGGTATAAACTACAATCAGGACTTTACCTAGACGTTATAAGTACTGACTACTACGTATTTCTAGCTACAAGTATACTCATGTCTCACCCGGACATATACAGAGAGTACGACAACAAAACACTAACATTTGGTGTCAATGCTGTTCAAGATGTGAAATGTAATTTTACTGGTGGTAAGTTTACAACTGTTGGTAAGGAAATGGGTAGGATGCTTCCTTACAGAGACGTAATGCCTGTACCAACAAAATATTTAATAAGAAAGAAAAATACAAACAACTTACTAGTAAGCACTGACGTTGGTAGGAACTATGGGTGTGAGTTTAATAGCTTTGACCGGGACGGTAACTCAGTACTTATGGTAGACTGGCACGAACGCCTTCCCTTTTCTGGACCTATGGTGTTGGATGGTATGTTAAGTGATGCAAGCCAAGTAAATATAGACTACATTCCTTATGGTTTGGATATCGCACAATGGGTAAAATATATTGACGCAAAAATGGTAGTATCTAACCTGCTTAATAAAGTAAATCTTTTTGCACCTTACGCTAACGCCACAAGCGATTCAGAAAAACTTGCATTACTTATCATAACTCTGGTATTACTAAATACTTCTAAAAGTAATTAAGTTATGGCTAATGATAATGTAGAAGTACGTGAAGTAGACGTAGTTGTTACCGGTAGTGGTATGGAAAATTTTGCCATTACAGAACTTACGTTTACAAATGCAGTAAACTCATTTCCGTCGTGTGTTGTTCGTGGTGTAAGGGCAACTAGTACAGAAGGTGGTTTGATGTCTGCAGACGTAGGTGTAAAGTCAGTATCATTAAAAGATATATGTGATGGACTTTCTAAGGATCAGAACGATATGTTTAAAGATGGTAATGAATTAGACATATTAGTTAAAGACGACGGGCAGGGTAACAGTATGACAATGACCGGGGTAAGTAGCGCACCCGGACTTAAAATAAACGCAGGTAAAATTGCTGAACAAAGAGCTGTTGTACATCCAGATCAGAAAATTTCAGGAATAAATTTAGGAATCTATGCACTAAAGGATGAGACTGGTAACTCCTCTGAGATACCTATGACTACTGTTAACCCTAAGGATAACGACATTGTGTCTTCGCATATTGACGCAATTGTGGACTGGATGATTTCTGGACCATCTACTGAGACAAAGGGTCATTCATTGGGGATAAACAAACATTTAAAAGATACGCATGATAATAATAAAACTTTGTATGGTATCCTTTCTAAGATACTAAAAGGTTCATCTGATACAAACTTAGGTTGGGCAGATCGTTCTAAAGAGATACTTGCTGGTAACCAACAGTACTACTCGTGGTTTCATAATTTATTTAAAAGTAGTACCAGCTACTTAGGCACTGAGTTATCTACAATAAACCCATCATTTTTATTCACACATTGTTGTGGTTTTGATAACGTAGAAGGTGATAGTAGAATATTTCATTCACAAGTTAATTGTGGGTCGGGGAAATATTACAGTGAAGAATCTGTAGATCTAATAAGTTTACAATATGGTATGGGTGGGTTGGGAGAGCTCCCACTTGGGCAGATGATAATAACTACTAATATAATTGGTAAGTATGGTGACAAAGGTCCTAAGGGGCATGGTCAGGAAACCGTAGCGGGTGCTATATCAAAAGGTATGCCTCTTAATGGTAACTGGCCTGAAAAAAAGAGCCCAAAGCATGGGGAGACAAAAACTGTAATGATGCCCCGTTGGATGGAACATCAATATGCAGCTGAAGATTCACCAAAGATACCAAAAGGATTAGGTGGAAACCCAGGTAATCGTAACGCCAAAAAAGATGCTGAAGATTCTAAGAAAAAGATAAAAGATAAATTTGCAGATAAACGTATATCTAGCACTGAAGAGTTTTTGAGTTTGTGGGCTTCAAAGCATTACGTACAACAAACATTAGCAAACCACACGTGTTCTTTACAAATACCGTTGGATATTAGTTGGGGTTGTGGTGGGGGTGGTTTGCCTGGCGGTACATTAGGCGGTGGTGGTAAGCCTGTAGGCTCAGTGTATAGTATATCAGCAAACAACTATAAAGAAGGTGGGCAGGAAATTCATTTGTTTGAAGGCTACTTACACTCAGTAACCCACGAGATGTCCGTAGGAGAGGCTCAAGGTAGAGCTATAACACACTTGGTATTTACACATGTGAAGGGCGTGGCTTGGAGCGGTTATGAACCGCCATTTGGCTGCGGACCGTGGGTAGAGCCTACTACAACTTAAGTTTTTATGCCAAGGGAAGAAAGCACAGCTGATGACTTTCCAGATAAAGGAGACTTCTTAACGCCTTCGGCTAAAAGAAAAAAACCTGACTGTGATAGGAAAACTCTAATACCAGATCCTTGTGATTTAAGAGTAGATAGAAGAAAAAAAACAGACGGTAACAATGATTGTGCCGTAGCACCAATTGTACAGGTTTGTCCTGAAGATCTTGGAAAGTTTAAAATTCCAGAATTACCAGTAGTACCAACTGTGTTCATGCCTAAAAGGTCTGAACCCATAACACTAGCTCCTTTAAAAGTTATACCAGCACCTGAGCTTGAATGTAACGACTCATTTACACTTAGTTGCCCATCAGAGGGATGGTTAGACGCAGATTGGGCTAGAGAAAATTTAGGCGAGTCATCAGGATCTAGTGGCGAAGGTTACGAAATAATAGAAGATCAATTTGGGGGTGTTAGTAACTTAAAAGAACTTAATCTTGATTACGATCAACTTCCAGATGACCCAGATATATTTATTGCTCCAGAAGATGATGAAAAAGAATTTGGACGACAAGTAATTGTAACATCTTGTTCGTTTGTTGCGGCTACAAAAAAAGAAGCAAACAAGAAAGCTAGGATAAATGCCATACGGTCATTAGACTGTCAGTTCTGTAATCCAGAACTAGTAGTTAACTGTTTAGACCACCAAGAGATGGCATTGGGTATAGGTGGTGAGGGTTACACTGCTGAAAACACGTATATAGAGATTAAAGGAGATGGTAACGGAGCTGCTGCCGAAGTAGTAATAGAAGAAGGAACAGGGCGAGTTACAGGAATAAACGTAACATCTGGTGGTGACAAGTATACCGCTATACTTGCTGAAATAATTGGTGACGGTATTGGTGCAGCTATAGGTGGTGCAACATTAGAAGACGAAGATGGTTGTGGTGGCCCTTTACTATCCATGACTCTCGGACAGGTTTTTCCTGACCCAGCTTACAACCCATTGGTAGACCCTCCTATATACAGTACACAAAAAGGTGCTTGCGTACCCAAGTGTACAACAACTTCACGGGAAAGTGTAGCAGTTGCTAGGGATGAAGCACTAGCTGAAGCATTGCGAAGTTTAGATTGCTCATACCAAAGCCCGGAACTACATAAAGACTGTCCTGAGGGTGAAGTACCTAACACTGGATTTGACATGCCAATGGGTGCGTTTAAGACACCTATAACAAGGGGTACGCAACTAGAGGTTACGGAAAGTTCTCAAGAAATAATAGATGCACTAACATGTATACAAATCCCCTGCCCGGATGGATTCCCAGAAGCGATAGTAGATATACAGATTAACGATCCTAATGAATCTTGCGATGATAATGGTGGAGGGCAAAATGGTTCTTGGTTTGATGCAAGCTTTGATGAGGCTAATTGTGAGTACAAACTAGAGGGTGTATTAGAGCTTCCAGAAATACCGTGTGCTTGTGGATTTGAAACCACGACGTCTATCAACGGCATGACCGTTATTAGTGGTAGTAACGTAGAAACAAATTCAAATTCAGAGTGCGTTGGTTCTTTAGATATAGGTATAGATGTTATAGGTAACACCGAATGTGAGCTCATCTTTAACCTAGAAACATGTGAATTTGATCTGGCTATTGACCTGCCCGATCTAAAGATGAAATGTGAAGAGATATCCATGGGGGTATCTGGTGGAGAATTTAATGCAACTGTAAACAAATCCGATACATTTGGTGTAGACGTTACAGCAAACGGCAATGGTTGTGTTAGTGGTGACGGTTGTTCTCTTGACCTAGAACTTCCTAGTTACGAACTTACTATAAACGTACCTGATATTAATGTACCTTGTCCTGATGGTTTCAATACAGAAACAGAGATAAGTATAGAAGGTGGTGAAATTTGTATAGGTGGTGAGTGTGACACAGCAAGTGGAGCTTTTGATTTTGATTTCGACATAAACACTTGTCAGTTCACAGGAGTTATGGAGCTGAATATACCCAGCATCAATATTGGTTGTGGAGAGTTTGAAACTTCAGTTGCTATATCGGGTGGAAATTTTACAGGGCCCGAGCCAGAAGAACCTGGTGGTGGTGGTGATAGTGACTGTTCTGCATCGTTAGACATAACACCTACAATTGAGACATCTGGAAATGCCTCGGCTGACTTTACTATATCTAACTGTGGATTTGAGTTAGATATAACCCTACCAGATATAAGTATGGAGGTTCCGTGTCAGACTATAACAGCATCAGCATCAGGTGGTACTGTTGATGCATCTATAGTGACAGGAGGTTCTGCATTTGGGGTTAGCGTAACTACAACGCCTGAAGAGCCGTGTGTTACTGGGGATGGATGCGGTATTAGTATAGACATACCTAGTACTTCTATAGAAATAACTGTACCGGATATAGACATACCTGAAATACCTTGTCCCGAAGGATTTACAGCAATTTCAAGTATAAACATAGCAGGTGGTGTAATTGAAGTTACAGAAGATGGAAACACTACAACAGTTGGTGGAAATCCTGAAGCAAATGTAAATCTAACTATTGACATGAATACATGTCAAATAATTCAAACGATGTCGCTAACTCTGCCTAACGCAGAAATAGAAATCCCATCAGTTGAATGTGCTAATGGTTACTCAGCTTCTGGATCGCTAGGAGTTTCAGGTGGTGACGTAACAGCAGGTAACAACGTAACTGTAAGTAACAGCACCAACGCAAGTGGTAACGCAACACTTACATCATCAAATTGCGGTATCGAACTTAGTGGAGATATAGTATTACCATCGTATCAAATAGACGTTGATATACCAGCTATGACCTGCGCAGATGGTTATTCAGCTTCTGGTAATATTGACGTTAGTGGTGGTAGTGTTTCTGGAGGAAATAACGTCACAATCTCCGGTGGTAATGGTGGTGCTAGTAGTAACGTATCATTTTCACAGAGTCAGTGCGCAATGGAAATTTCTGGTTCAATTATTCTACCAGACCTTACCATAGACGTTGATTTACCCAACATACCATGTGCAAACGGATACTCAGTATCTGGAAGCCCATCTGTTACTGGTGGCAGTATTTCGGGAGGAAATAACGTAACAGTCTCCGGGGGTAACAGTGGAGCTAGCGGTAACTTATCACTCAGTGGTTCGGGGTGTAATATAACACTAGATGGTGAAATTACATTACCTGACGTTAGCATAGATGTTGATCTGCCAGCTTGTGCAGCTAATGGTTACACATTTTCAGGATCAGCAACAGTCTCTGGGGGAGCTGTATCTGGTGGTGATGGTATAACAGTGAGTGGTGGGAGTAGTGGAGCTAGTGGTAATGTAACAATAACTGAAAGTGGTTGTGGTGTAACTTTAGATGGTGCAATTACATTACCTGACATTACAATTACAGCATCTGCTGCAACATGTCCAAATGGAGTTTCAGGAGAAGGTACGGCAACAGTCTCTGGGGGAGCTATATCTGGTGGTGAGGGTATAACTGTTTCTGGCGGAAATAGTGGAGCTAGTGGTAATGTAACTTTGTCCGGATCTGGTTGTAACCTATCACTCAGTGGTGAGATAAGTCTTCCAGATGTAACCATTACGGCTGAAGCAATAGATTGTGCAAATGTTACTGGGGCTATGTGTGAAGATGATTACACCGAAACTAGTCTTGACGTTTGTGACTCTAGCGGCAATACCACATCCATAACTGTATTAGTAAAAACGTAAAATTATGATAGAGAAAATAGACTACACGATAATTATAAACAATTTTTTCAGAGACAATGAGTTACCTAATGAAAAACTCAAAGAAATACACCAAAACTATAAAAATGAACTAGAAGGGTTGGGTAAGAATGGAGGTTGTACTCGTTGTAAGAAAAATACAGTACGTAGAAAATATAAGAAGCTTATACTTGAGCATCTAAAAACTTTAAAAAAGTAATGGTTTTAGTTTACGGATGTACTTACGAGGAGAACTGCGCTTGCGACCCATGTTGTTGCAACACTACGCCTAATTGTGACTCCTCAAAAGGAGATGATTTAAAATTTTTTGAAGATTCTGGATGTTGTTATGGACCATGGGACACCTACATAAAAAAGAAAGGTGCGTGGGTACTGGAGCATACTATATACTGCCTATCAGATGTATATGATTACTACCATGGAGGCCCGGGTGGTATGACTGATGAATACGTAGTCGTACTTTCTGGAAGACCTATAACTTGGGACTCTGTAGAAGATCCAGAGACGCCTGAGTGTTGGTTTGATTTAGACCCTTATAAACCTAGTTAATTTTTTACTTGCATGGTTCTACAGCCATCTGTAGATCATAGGTATGTTTGATTATGTATTATATTACATTGTTGGCGGACTTGCGGTATGTGGATTACAAACAATTTGGTTTTGTAGTAATTTCCCAATACATGTACTGAGCTTGATTCGTGTTATTAAGCCCAAAGATGAAGTCTACAATTGGGACGACTTACCCATACACTTAATAACGAAAAGTGATTTCTTTGGAGAGTTACTGTGTTGTACAGTATGTTTAAGTGTTTGGCTCTCAGTAACTGTAGCTATAATTCAAACTTATTTTTTAGAATTAGATTTAACATACCTTCCCGGTGCAATACTAGGTTGGCCAGCCATAGCGTATTTGATGTACACAACTACAGATAAGAATGAGTAAAATAATAGAAGACCTTTTCGACACAGATGAGATAAGTATGCCGGTGTCTGTACAGATGCCTGAGAGAAAAAAAATAACAATTAAGCCTGTGGAGATGCGGAGTAACTCAGCACCCGACCCTGCATATACAGTTATTAAAAAGAATTCTCTAACAGAGACAGAGCATGAAATCTATAACGTAGCACTAGAAGGTATAGACGCTGTATCAAGGCAATTTGGAAAAATGGATGAGCGTTTAGCTAGAGACTGTGCTAAAATAAAATTAGAATTATTAGATATTCTAGCTAGGAAGTTTGGTTATAGGAACGCAACCGCAGCAAAGGATGATGGGTTGAGTTTTAAATTAAAGGGTAACTATGAGGTGGAACTACTAAAAGCTAGATGAGAAGATTAGAAGATAAGTATATAGGTAACTTCTTTAAGTTAGGAAACAAGTGTGAGTTCCCTGGGTGTGAGGGTTTAAGAAATTCTTATATTAAGGAGTTGAGAGCCACGAACAGTGGTGGGGGATGTGCTGCTTGTAAGCGTATGTCGTTAGTAACAAAGTATAAAAACATTATTAAAGGAAGGATAGGAGATTCAAATGGTTAAAGTAACAAGTAAAGACAAAATGTTAGAAGTGGAAGCGCCGCAAGAAATTCGTGAAACTGCGGAGGATGCTATTATAACTGAAACTGAAAACAAAGAAACAGTTTATGAGGAAGCTCCAAAAGAGATAAGTCATAATCCACCGAAACACATAACGTTGACCGAGATGGAGTATGGGGCTGTATCAAAGACGCTACAGACTATAGGTACGCTAAAAGAAACAATAAGCGGTGACAGTGAGGAAACAAAGGCACAAATAAACATGCTCGAAGTATCAATATGGGATGACATTGTAAAGAGATTTGGGTTTGAATCTGTAGAAACAGCATCAGAAGCTGGCTTCACTTTTGGCTTAAAAAGATTGTACGTTGCAGAATGTACTAAAAAGTGAGCTTGCTTTGAATAATTAACCTCTGTATCATACAGAGGTTAATTAATGAAAAATAGTACAATAGTAGAAGACGGTTATAATAACTACGTAATAGATCCCACACCTGAAAACCTTTCAGTTGTAGTTAACAGTTTAAAACCAACCATTGATTATCAGCTAGCTTCGTTAGGAGCTAATTCGGATCCTGTAATGAAAAATAAAGCTATGCTTTACACAGCTCGGGCTGTAAAAGACTTTGACCCCGAAAGGAGTAGTCTTCCTACTTTTGTATCTTCACAACTTAGACGATTGTCACGTGACAGGAGAAACTCACTAAGCCCAGTGCGAGTTCCAGAACGTGTTCAATTAGAAGCATTTGGATTACACAGGTCTGAGTTAGAGTATATAGATAAACATCAGAGGGAGCCAACTGTAGCAGAGCTTGCAGATTTTTCTAATATGTCTGTTAAGAAAGTTACAGATGTAAGGAACGCTATGGTAGCGGTACCAACCGAAGAAGCTTTCGGAGAGCAAATGGAGAACGCAGTTCCAGACTACCTAAGTGAAGCCACAGACTATATTTACGCGGACTCTGATTATATCGATAGGAAGATAATAGAACTAAAGACAGGGTACGGTGGTACTCAGACTATGCTAAAGGCTACAGAAATTGCAACTAAGCTTAACGTAAGTCCTTCGCAAATCAGTAGAAGATCTATGAGATTATCTAAAAAAATAAATGAAATTAAAGATGCTTTAGAATCATGAAAGTTGAATCAACAAAAAATACTGTAGTCAAAAGAGAAGAGAAAAATCTAAAAACTACAGAAGATGTACGTAACGGTCAGAAACAATTTCACTTCATGAGTGAGCTCAATCCCAAAATAAAAACTCAGTTAACATGGTTTGACTCGGTAGTTAAGCAGTGGAATGAAAAGTCAATTGAGGAAGCAACAAGTTACAACAGGATGAATCATGCTGCAGCTTTTGCGTTACAGCGAGACGCCAACTACTGTTACTCTGACAGAAAAAGGCTCATGTGTATGGGTCACGATAGTAGGTTTGAAAGTTCATACCAAGAGCAGGTTAGGGCATATCTAGCAACAAACATAAAAGACTAATGAGAGCTATACAACTAAACTTCGAAGGAAGAGGTGCTGTTTTTAACTTTGACACACCTATAGATGGCTTCACGTCAACTGTACAGAATTGTTTAGTTAACATAGGTCAAAAAGAAAACACAGATATAATTTATCCAAATAAAGGAACAGCTATACATAACAACGCAGTTTCCGGAGGTTTAACATCTCCCGATTTGTTAGAAACAGCTTTATACGAATTAGCTACAGAAACACAGGATTTTGTACAAGATACAGAAGAAGATTTCAGCGAAGAAGAGTTAGCAGCTTTGGAAATTGAACTTGAAGTTTGGCAAGGGGATAAAGCCCGGGTCGAAGTTACAGCAACATCATCTACGGGTACTATAGTCGGCAACATTTCTGAAATATAATGGAAATTAAAATAACAGATTATTTACCTAAAATATCAGAAGTACCAACCGAGCTGGTATCGGATGTCCGGTCTAGGTTGACTGCATATTTAAAAACTAAAGAAGAGTTTAAAGATATAGACTGTAGACCTAACTCGGTAGTTGGAGATTTAATAATATCTCCGTTGGCTCACCTGGTAGCATCTTTAGAGCTAGGAATGAACAGGATAACTTCAGACATAGACTTAGCTAACGTAGCTGAGGGTACAATATACAATTGTGACTTTGTAAAACAATACCTTAATAATTTCGGTCAAGGTCAAGTTTATGAGTATCCATCTACTGGCATTGTACAACTTACGTACAGTGATCCTACTTCAAAAATTTTAGACTACGGAACTAAGTTTATGTTTGGTGCAGATGGTGGCGATAACTACATCTACGAGCTAGTTGGTGTTACCAATAATCTTAAAATAAAGAGCCCTTACGAACAGATTGATTTAAATAATCCTGATGAAAAACAGTTAGTAAAAGTTTCTGAAAATAAGTATGTTATAAATTTAGCTGTAAAAGGACCTGCCGGTGTTGGTGTAAACGCAAATACGGATGCCGCTACTGATGTTCCGCACTCCTCTCTAATCTCAGCTAAAGCTTTGGGAGACTTCGATAGGGGTACGCTTCCAGAAAACATAATGGAGCTAGCCAATAACGTACAGAAGACATATTACTCATCTAGTTTAAACAATAGGTCTGGTGCTGTAAGTTTTGTGATGCAGACATTTCCAGAAGCTAGAGGGGTTTCTCCAGTTATAAACGGAGACGTAGAAATGACCCGTGATAAAACTAACATATTAGGTGTTAAAACTGGGGCTATGGATATTTACATAAAATCTAGAGATAGGTATCTAGTAACCGAACAAGAGGCTAAGTTAGTTTACGATAACGATCGTGACTTATGGTTAGGCGCAACAGATGCCATAGAGCCTATGTTATGGGTTGATAGTATACGTCGTGTAGGATCAGAAGAAATTTCTGTAATAGAAAATGTATATGGGAAATCATTAAATACAGAATTATGTCCTGACATGTCAGGATCTTACTCAAAATTTGAAAAACTAGGATTTGAAATAAGAGAAGGAGTAACCTCAGATGATGTTACTCCTGAAAATTATGTAAACGGTAGTTTGAATGAAGATGTTTTATCTAGTGATGTAAAGATAAGTATTATAGGTCAGTACCGTGGAGATGTATACATTAGCGATTACGAGCGGAACTTTACTTTACAATTCACAGATGTATTTACCGATGAGACTGATGGTCAGCCTAAGGTAAAAGCTATACTGCGAGACGACAAGTACCAAGATATTAGAATGGAACTTATACTCTCTCAGAACCCTGATAACACTACAATGGCTCAGATAGAAAACTTATCTGAATTTAACGATTTTCTTAAAGGTATAGATATAGCTATCAGGAATCAATCTGGAACATTTAGTGAGAAGATATCGGTTCTTTCCGGTAATTCCGTAAGGTTAAAGATTACTGGTCGCGGTGGTGTATTTATAGTACGTTACAGATACGACCCAAGTTATAGTATCGTAGATAAAACAGTTTCTGGTAAAGATGTACAGCCTGTTAATACGAGTGTACTTACCCGTAACTTCAAAACTTGTTATGTAAACAAAATCAATATAGATTACAGAAAAAAATCAGGGCAAAATGTAGATTTACTCAAAGCTAAAGAAGAAATTGTAAACTACGTAAACAGACTGACATACCCTTACTCTTACGAAGAATATACGATTGCAGAAATAATGTTATATTATGGTGCCGAGGGTGTTCAGAAAATAACACAAGATGGACAGTTTTTTAGAACTTTAGCTAATATATATTCGGTAGAAACGAGTGGGGATCATACGCTTATTGATGTAGAGAACCCTTACAGTACAACATTACAGCCGCCTGATAATGTGGACGGTATCGGACCTAGAAACATAAACTATATACTGGACGGAGATAACGTCGTATTTAATGCAATACTCCTCTAAAGATTTAGATCATTACAAGACAAATGAGTCTCTAATTAACTCAGGATCTTTTTGGTCAGATAGCATAACTGAAAAGCAGAAAGGAATACCTCTAGCCCTAGTACAGCTGTGTCACGAGTCTAGGTTGGTGCAGCAGACAGAAACTATAATTAAACAACTACTGAATAGCGATACATATTCAGTAGAAAATATACATCATCCCTTTTCTGATACAGATGTCGTTTTTACTGGAGACAACACATTTGACGCGAGTTTGCAGGCAGATGCTGCACATCAGTTAGAAAATAGATTTGACCAAGGTAACAGGGGGTTATGGATGGTTAAGCTAGAACCTGTACTTGTAACTAAGGGACTAGATAAAGATCTAGAAGAACTAGTAATTCCCATACGTATTAAGGGCTCTTACGGTACAGACCTAATTTTAAATTCTGATTTCTACGTAAGGAACAACTATATATGTTTCCTTCGAGATCCTGTAGGATTGTTTAGCGAAAATAAATTTTTAATAACGTTGGGTACTACTAACCCTAACAGTATTTATAGTTTTCCACTTAGAGTAAGCGCTGTTAAAGACGCAGAGTATTTAGTAAACTTTGCTAGACTAAGCCAATCAGCTAAAAATTTTAGATTAGTACTAGCGGAACTGGGTGGTCTAAAGGTAATTACCGAAACTCAGTTTTTGGTACACAAGTCGAAAGATTTATCTAAGTTTACATATACTTTTGAAACCGAAATTATAACCGTAGACTATCCACATCAGGAATTACAAGTAGGTAAAAGGTATACTGCGGACACGATAATAGGTGATGGTATCAAACTGTACACACCAGATGGTACTCAAAACTGGTGGAAAAAAATAGATTTTAAAGGTGGCATAGCCCTTAACAGTATAGCTGATAGTAAAAACATACTTATTCCTAACGAAACTGTTATGTCTTACGTAGCAGATGTAGATACGAATAGTAACATGGGTGACAAAGCACACGTACGGGTAGAGTTAATAGGCGAGCCGGATGATGTAGATGCTTACTGGGATTTAGTAGAAGTTCAGGAAAAAACTAACAATATTTATTTAAACGAAGTTATTGGTATAGGTAGAAACGATGTTAACTTTGACGACCAGATATTTTCGGGAATACTAAATAGGGTTTTAGTTAAGTACGAAGATATAAATAAAGTTAACGACATATTCGGTTGGCAACGTGAGTATAGGAATCTGAATCTATTAAAAGATCCTGATATTATAAAACCAAGCGACCCAACAACAAGTCCTGATCCTGCTATTAAATATGTAAATGCATTGGATGTATTTTTTAAAAGTGTATTAAAAGACACAGCTGTAGTAATACTAATTGATTACGAAGCAATTAGTAAAAATTTTCACAGGGTATGTAAGTTTATAGAAAATGAACAACCAGCCGGGTGTACAATGATTGTAATTATTAATTGTCCTAGCAAAAATGACACATATGATCTCGCAACCATTGGAAGTTCAGAATATAATTCTTTCCACTTAACAGTTTCAGAGGATGAAACATCTTACGACCTCAACTCAATAATCGTTGACAGTTTTACAGCAGAATTAAATACTTAGACAATGACTAGCCTAAAAAAATTAGTTAGCACAGAGATAACAATAAAAACTCTAGACAGTAATGGTAATGAAATTTCAGAAAAGAAATTTCAAAATCAATTCATTAAGGAAGGTGCCACCGTGTTATCACGACTTATGGTAGACCCCAGTGCGCCGAGGCCTTCTCACATCTACGCTAGGTTCAGTAGTGATTTAAGCAATGCGTCTGACGGTACAAACTTTACGATTGCACCCTTGGATGTAACTTATTCTGATTTTGTTACAGCTAATTCTAATACTGGTTGTTTGCGATCCAGGATATTTAGTACTGCAAAGTTAGAACCTAACGGAGATGTTGTAGATTCAAAAATAACATTTTTCTTTAGAGTTACATCTGACAATGAATTAGAAGGAACATTTTTTCCAGAAAGTTCTAAGATTTATTATTTAGGACTTGCCGCAGCTAGAACAGTAAGTGACCCATCACAGGATCTAATGATGTCATTACTTTTAGCGGATGGTTTGGAAATTCCTACAAATGGGCAGCTGGCTATAGACTACACGCTTAAGTTAGGAGTATAAATGAGTAAACAACCAATACGTCACGTACAACCACTAGATGCACTGTCTAGTGATATAGTATCTACCCCAACTAAAGAACTTGAGGAGCGACTTAGATTACTAGAAAACTCAGTAGCAAATTTGGCAACCAAAGGGACGCTGACAAATGTAATAATAAAGAATAAAAAAATACACAGTTCGGTAGAGTTGTATAATACTGTCTATTACAACAATAACTCAGGACTTTATGAACAAACTTTAGCACGTGTTGAGTTTACAGGTAACACTTACAATACTTTACCCACAGCTATGGTTGTTGGTATAGTAGTTAAAATTTTAGGTAATACAGCAGATATCTTAGTAGATGGTAGTTGGCCTTCCGCAGTATTTCAATCGAGTAACAAACTTTTAGAACCGGGTGAGAATTATCAGGCAGGTAAGCCGTACTACATAAGCTCTGAATATTATGGTAGGATAACCGCAAGACCCCCTGCACTAGCTGTACAAGCTATACTAGCTACAGGTGACACTATACTTATGAACAAAGTGTACGGTACACCTGAAGGGTTTGAGAAAACAGCAAAGTTTGAAATGAGCATGCGCCCGGTTGGTAGTACACGCACTGTCGGTAATGAAAGTAGGATAGTAGGATTTGATGGTCTAGAATCAAGTTCACTTACAGGTGAATGGACATCGACTAAAGATAGTTCTACATTTTCACAATCAGGATTCATGGTAGCTGAGGGTCAAGCTTTAGGGTTACCTCCCAGTTCATTGTGGGTGGAGTTTATAATCGGAACAGACGGTCACTTAGTTGTAAACACCGCTAGTAGCTTAGCCCAGTTAGGTGAGCCTGACATTAAGAGTGAAACGTTTACGTCAGGAGTTTACGAAGCTGAAGATAGGCCGTTTGCGGTTACACTAGATAACCACGAAGACTTAAGAAGTTATGTAGTTAGCGACCAGAACAATGTAGCCATACAGCGGATTTACTTTAAATTTATTTGCAACGAAGGTGAAACATTTAACTTAGACAAATACAGATCTGTAATATTTAAAGTACCTGACTCACTAAAGGGTTGGAAAGAATTAGATGCATCGAATATTGAGCCAGGTGCAGCAGGTTCCAAATACCAAATACAACCTTATTATTCAGAAGGTCTAAACAGTGATTACCCTGAGTATGAACATGTTCCTAATGATGTTAAAAAGTATTACGATACAAAGTCAGACTTTGGATTTGTTCAAAATTGGCCAGCCGAACCATTAAACAAAGCAATAGTAATGGTTAATGGTACTGAAACTAATTTGTCTGAAATGAGCGAGTTAGGTCTAACATCAAATTTCGGTGATGAGTACTATGATATGGGTATCTCTATAAAAACTCTATACTGGGGTACATCTTATGTAGAGACGCAACCATGGGACATAAGTTACGATAGGGTTATAGAATCCGGGGAGGATACACACAACTCAAACGCAAAGGTAGCGCATAGGGGTGCAAGCTCAGGTTCTAGTTGGTACTGGCAAGAAAGTCTATACAGTTTTGAGCCACTACTGAATCGTGGTTGGGTTTACACAAACAAACTGAGTGTATATCACAAGTCATCTAGGGTATTAGGTGTGGGAGTATTATCACCACTTAAGATAAAAGATTCTATAACTGGATTAGAACCCTCTTATGAAGGTGAACCTATTTCAGGGAATTTATTACTTTGGTCGGAGGATCAGGAGAATGTATCACATACGACACAAGACATACATTTAGGTAGGTTTAGTACTACACCTATATACACTAACAACACTAAGTTTAATGTAGTTTTACGAGAGTTGATATTTATAGTACGTTCACAAAATAATTCAGAACTAAGCAACCAAGAGCTGGGTCAAACATTTGATGAATCAGACTACGCGCAAGTTGATGTCGGTACCGGAACAGAAGGGCATAGTGTGTATAACATACTACAAAGAGCACCCGTAAAGGTACTGGAATATAATACATCTTGTGTATTAACTTTAAATGAAACAGCCGCAATAATTCCACCTAATGGAGTAGTTCGTATAAATGTCTGGAGACCATTTGATGTAGAACAACGGGTGTCAGTAATAGTTACTGGTAAGGTATTCTAATGAAAGCTGCAGTTACACTAGAAAAGTTTACAGCTGAGTACAATTTCGATCCAGACCAAAGAAAAGGTTGGGCACTTATGGTGCGTGCAACAAATGCAGTTAATATGGACCCGGAAATATTTGTGTATCACAGGATGTTAAATACAGATGCCTATACAGGTGACTTGTTTGAAGCTGTAGCGTCTGTAAATCAATATTACGAAATACCAAAAAATGCTCCTAAGATCATAAATGAAGATGAATTGATTCCGTACTATAAAAGAAATCAATTAGAGGTATTTGCAAGAACCCCCAGCGAATTAGAAGAAATTTGGGAGTATATAAAAATAGATGTAAGTAGGTTGGTAGCAGATATAAATTCTACAGATATACTTACTGCATTCCAAGGAGCTAACATAGCTGACGATGGTGGTTTAGAAACTTACGAAATATCGGAAAATAGAGTGTCCCTGGCTTTAAATTTTATGCCGGCTGGAAACTGGGACGGAGAGACAATAACCGATCCCAGCCACGATAAACAAGGTTGGTTACCAGTTACTGAGTTTGAAAATGGAATAGCCGAGCCTATAGACGCTATTCCGGAACATGCTTTGTTCTACTATAACATAGATGCTGACAAAGACTTTAAATTATTTTTTAAAAAATATATCAATAAACCATACAACAATAACATACTGGAACTGAATGGGATGATGCTGTTATATGGTAGTGCAGGTGCATACAGCGTGACTAAAGATACAGTGTTCTGGTTAGAAAATAAAAACTGGACAATAGAGGGTACACAACAAAATCCTTGGCCGGATGATTATATAGATGGTCTACCGTTATCTTACCTACCACAGTTGCGCCTAATCATGCCTGATTCTCAAAAGACTTAATATCTAAGTCGGAAACCTCAATGGGCCCACTACGGCTCTCGTATGTAAACGCTTTTAAATCTAGAGCCAGCCTAATAAATTGAGCTCCAGAATAAGCTAAGTTTTCCACATTATTTTCGGTTATTGTAAAGTCAGTACACTCTGTACGTATTATGTGATTTATAATCTTAGGTAGTAGTACTTTGAAGTATATAACATAGTCGTAGTTTAAACTAAAGTTACTAACGTCTAAACCTTCATCACAAAATATAAAAACTCCATGTTTGTAAAAATCGTGACAGTTGTCCTCACTAAAACAAACTACTGGGTAACCTTCTATCTCTTCTATTTTAGTACCCTTAGATCGAGTATTAGTATTTAATTCTAATACAGAAGTTTGTCCGAAAACTTCGAACAACTGTATTAGTAACTTTCTAGATTTTGTACTATCTACCAACCTTACAGTTGGAATATCCCACTTCATATAGGACCGACACAACATACCTACTAATAAGGACAATATAAGATTTAATTTTGAATCAAACTTTAGCTTATTAGACTTAGGTAGCATACTGTAATCATAGTTACTAAAAAAAGAACGCTCCGGATGTGGCGTAGCAGTTCGTTCGGTTACAGTAAAACCAGAAGCTTCCCAAGCAAAACTACGAAAACTAGATCTATCGTCAGACCAACCCAACCTAGCTAGTCCGAATTCTGCTTTGGCAGAATTAGCTTCCTGCAGTAATATGTTGTTTAAATATTTGGCGTACCTTGTATCGTAAATTGTGGGTAGTTTAATATTCTCGTTAGTGTCACTAGTAAGTGCTTTCGTTAAAACTTTTATGACTTCGTAAGGCTGCTGTAAAGTTCTCTTAGAAAACACTACATCTTTAGCGACATCAGATATGTAGGCCGTGCCTTTATAAAAAACATCTGAACTATTTTTAAACACTAATGTCCTCTTAAGTATTATTGTGAAATTAGTAATAGGTATAGACTCACCATTAAGATCTACATGGTAACCATCCACAGTACTCCCCACTTGTTTACCTAATGCTCTGAAGTTTTTATTACTCCGTATAATCTCCTGCCCTGCTAACTCGAGAACTTGTTGTCGTCCAGATTGTTTTAATTTTTCTATAATCTCAGATCTTATAAGTGCATCTGTAAAAGCGTGACCCATAAATTTAGTTATAGATTCCGTATCTTCTGATTTTTTAGTCAATAGACTAAAGAAACTATTAACAACTTTTGCCCTACAACACTTACTTAGCTTAAATGGTTCTAAATAAATATCGTTAGTAATACGTACTCTACTGGCATACTTAAAATAAACCATCATGCTAGCCAATACTTTACAGTTTTCTGCCGAAACAAGTAATGTCGGTAGTCTGTCGGGCTGTAGTGAGTAACTAAAACTTTTACCCTTCCTTACACTATTCTTCCTAGACAGTAAAGTGCCGTACCCATTTCGGCTATGTTTCACCATATTATGCCTAGCGTGAGCGAGTTGTGTTATATCATCACATATTACGCATATTTGATTATCAGGAGGCATAGTGTGGTAACCTAAGTACCCATGTGCAAATTCTGATTCATAAACTAGTATAAATTTACCAGATACAATATCTTCTACAACTACAGAAGCTAAGGTGTGATAACTTGTGTGGTATGTATAAACTAGATAATCACTGCTCGTTGCTACTTTACAAATTTCTTTGGTAAAATCTTTAGACTCCCATAAACTTATAAGCTTTTTAAGAGAATCCCCAGACATATAAAACAAAAATTGAGGAATGTTCCCCTGTAACATGTTCTTATTAATTAAACTCTCTTTTACAGTTGTAGGTATTTTGATACTTTTCGAACACTTAGCGAACACTCTATTAGCCAAACTAAGGTCTTTCAGATATAGTGCTATATCGTTTTTCCACCACAATAACGTAGAAGCAACAGTAGGATCAGCACTATCAGAGCTTGCATCTAAGATAGACTCTACAGACTCTAAGTAACTTAGACCCTTTACATAAACAATTAGATCAACTATATTGCCATACTGAAACTCAGGATTATAAAACTGTGAAACCAATTCCTTACTTAATACATAAAACGAATTACCAGGATTCTTTGGATCTTGGAAAACTGGTATGTGGTTTACACTGTTTAGTTCTACTAAACCCAACTCCTTACACACAGCATAGGGCGACCGAAGATCAAAAAGCATATTGACTTTAGTGCGCATCTAATTAAGAATTGAAAGATCAAACATCATGGACTTTGTAAAAGATAATAACCCTAAGCATTTGTTGCAAGTTTCTGCTATGATCGGGAATTTCCCGGCATATGTCAAGGAAGCTTCAGCTAATGAGCGACAAGAAGAAGTAAAGAATTTAGTGAAATCAGCATTTGCTGATCAACGCACTAAAGAGTTCCCGCTTAACACTAAGGAGAACACTTACTTAAGTTATGCTTACTACAAGTCAGCAAACTGTGAAGATGTTAATATTCTAAAAAATATAGAGACTGCGGTAGGGTTACATGGTATAGGCGAAGACGTGGAGCCTATAGACAGCGTCTTTAATGATTTAGATAAGCAAGCTTCGACTGATGTGTTATCTGAAAATTTTGCATTATCTATAAATTACGGAGATTCTGTAGGTGTAAAGTACTACTACCCTGTCAATGATCAGCAAACCATAACTAAGTCAGCTAGAGATTTGTCAAATGATTTTGCAAAGATGCCTATAGAAGCATTTAGACATGCATCTAAAAACTTAGTAAAAGCTGCAAGAAAAATAAATTTAGAAGTATCAAGTTTGCCCGACCGAATAAGGCGTAACGGTATAGATCGGGAGTTTAACTATTCAGGTGCCAAAGTTGCATGCAAACAACGTTCAGAACTTTTAGGAGAGGGTGCTGGAAATGTATATGAAGAAATTTTAAAGTCAGCGAGTATTGATGTTGAGAACATTGAAGATTACATAAACTTGTTCACAGATATGGATCGTATGAATGGTGTAAAGTATAGCTCAACACTACTAAACCCTTACGAATCATTCTTTTCTGGAATTGACAAATTAGCATTAGAAAAGGTTGCTAACGCATACGTAGTAGTTTCTGATGCTCCAATTCCACTAGATGATTTCACTAAAGCTGCTAGGAAAGCTATTGAAGAAAATTTCTGTAGTGAAGATCAAGAAAAGCTATTAGGAATAGTTAAAGCAGCTGAAGACCTTGGCGGGTTATCAGCTAGCGAAAAACTAATACAGTTTCCAGAAGAATTACAAAAACAATTCCTAGGTAGCTTGTTGGATAGAAAATGAATAACAAAGAAAAATTGTTACTAGTTAAATTGGCAGAAACTGTAGTACAAGACAGTATGCCTACACCTAGTGGTGACGGTGAAATGAATATGGAGCAACCAGCAAACATGTTCCAAAACAATTCATTTAATCTATTTCCACAAAATAAAAACTTTGGACCAAAGATATTACCAAATGCTGGAGGTGTTCAGCCTAACTTAATGTTGGGAGGAGATCCGCAAAATATGGGAGCGCCTAGCACAATGAGTATGACAGCTCCCGGAGGCGGGAAAGGGACTACTCCGAATATAGGTGTATGAAACTGCCTGTAATAGGCGCTAGCTTAGGTGGACTTATAGGTTACCTAAAGTCTAAAAAGAATAAAAAAGACGAAAGAGAAAATCCCCTAGAAGATTCGCTACGTGGTAGTGCAGTGGGAGGTTTGACCGGATTAGGTGCTACGCTAGGAGATACGTATGGTTTAAAAGGTGGTTACGCATTAGGGGAGATGGTAAGTGATGACTTACAAACTAAATCAAACTACGCAAACATAGCCCGTATAATCGGCTTACTAAGCGGTGGAACTTTAGGTTATATGGGTGGTAAAAAACTTGTAGATAAAGAAGAAGGGCCTGAAGAGGAGAAGTCTGCAATGCTAGGAACTACATTAGGTGCAGTCTATGGTTCAAATGCCGCAACTGAGAGTGAAGTTTACAAAAGAAAAACTAACCCCGATGTAGCAGAAAGATCTGGAGCTTTGCGAGGAGCAGGGATTGGTGCTATAGCAGACATATTTGCTGCATTGGGTTTAACCGGCGGAAAATCTCTAGGTACTGAAACTGCTAGGCAATTAGAATTTTCAAACCTTGGTCCGATGCGTGGACTGGGAGGACTTCTTGGGGCTGTAGGTGGTGGTGTAGCAGGTTACGGTCTAGGTAAGAAGTTACTATGGCCAGAAGAGTGGTCTGCTGATAATACTGCTTCTGAAATAGAAGTTATAGAAAAAGATATGGGCAGGTTACTAAATAGACCGTGGTCAGAATCAACTGAAAATGAATATTTTGCTTTGGAAGGAGAGTTAAAAGACTTGAAAGAAGAGTTGAGCGAATATGAAATGCCCAAGGCAGCAAGTCAAGAAGCACCGTATAAGGACACTTTGAGTGTATTAGGCTATGGGGACTAAACTAGACAAGAAAGAGGTTTTTAAGGCCCTGTCTGACGACGCAACGTTTGGTACTACAGCACATGTAATTGCAATTGCTACGTTTGGTGAGGAAGTTTACCAGATGGACCCACTAGAATTATTTATGAATCTAGAGGATGAGTACAAGATGGAAATTTCAGATGAAGTTTGTGAAAAGTTACAAGCTATACTACTGGCAACTACAACAGACGCATTCTATGAAGATGCTACGGCTTTCCGCGCAATAGCTAATACGCTAATTGAAGGTAACCCAGGATTCGAAGGTTTCGACAATTTAACTGTACCAGAGATATTGTGGTCAATATATGAGGTAGAACTAAATCACGAACCAATAGAGTTTTCAGCTAGTGTTAACAAATTGATAGCAACAGAGCTTGAAGAAGAAGTAGAAGACATGGATGAGATAAGCGAAGCCATGGAAGTACCTTATTACCAGCGTGCTGTTAGAGATTTACGAGGTGAATTAGCCGAACAGCTTGTGGCTATAGGCTTCGAGCAACATAACTTACCATCTGTAGACAGTCTGCAATAACGACACGTATTGTGTCATATATTATTGGTAATCCAGAAACTATCGTAAGATAGTTTAAAACGAAAAACTATTTTTTTCCCTATTGGTCACATACTAAATGAAGTACCAACGTTTCCTATAATCTCTTCTCGGGCAATGAGGTTTCCAGCATTGGATGTCATTGACAATTTCATTCTGTTTAGTAGCGCAGTATCTTCAACTAGATTTTCTTGTAAAAATACACGCCCAGTAATGTAAGCAAAGTTTAAAGCGTGTAAGAAGTCATCAGACCGAGCGCCATGCTTCCTATACAGAAACCCGGTACCACCGCCTGAGGTCTCCTGTGGTATACGTATTAGGTTTAGACATTCGGAAAGATAATCACCCATACGCTCCCAGTGTAACGATCGTATTCTTAAATTCTTCATACCGTAATATAATGCTGTAATACTTTCCGTACGATTAAGAGAAAACATATTAAACATAGTTTTACTCTCTTGTATAACTTGTGAATTAGGTCCGGAATACTTATATATAAAATGATTTTCAGGCGCCATCTGTTCCCTCAATAACATATTGTAGGCATAACCAACACCGTAATCAGACCCTAGTGCCATTCCGTGAAACTCGTTGTGTCTAGCAAGTATATCAGAAGCTATCGCTCTATAAGACATGCCCTCGTAACGCTTACCATGTATCAAATCAAATGTACCATCCCTGTTTAAACCTATAATTGCGTGAGTAGTATATGAAAGTTTTGTTTTGTTAGACACATCATAGTCCGAGCCGCCCCAGTCGCATCCTGAAAATACTGCATAGTACTCACCGCTTTGAGCCTTAGCTAAGTAAGGTGCGTTAGATTCTCCTAAAATACACATTCTACGTAAATCGCCTTCTGTGATTTCACGCTCACCTTCTTGTGTTGGTATTCCTAAATTTTCCTGCAAAAATTTTCTAGGATCTTGGTGTAGTTTTTTTCTATATATTTCGTCCCACCGTATGTGGTTATTAACAACTGCAGGTACAATAATCTGAGGAATGTGAAAACCGAATCTACCAATCTTAAACTTATCTTCGTCTAAATGTACGAATCTACCTTTAGTAACATCTAGCCTAGCACCACACTTACAACAACAAACTCCCTTGGGTTGTATCATATCCAAAACGCCATCTTCGGGTGTAGGAACATTTTCGTGATTACAACTATCACATTTCATAATCCATACGCCTTGAGAAGAATCTGCGTACTTACCTTCTAACGCAGTATCTGTGGTCAATGACGTACCTGCATATATAGTAACAGGCATATGCGACGCTCGTTGGATTTCGTCAATTTCAGGTTCAAAACTTGGGTCAAAGTTTTGATACTCATCGTATAGCAGTTCATCGGTAGACATACCACGTGCACTAGAAACCTGCGTATCAACATTAATTAGCTGTATACTAGACCCGTTAGGATACTCCTTATACTGTAGGTTCTGCCTATATTTGTGACTGGTAGTCGGGAAACGAAATGCAGTTTCCAAATCTCGCAACCTATTAGCATATGTCTTAACTTGATCAGCCTTAGGTGCTATGTACAAACTTTTTAATTTGGGTATCATGTGCGCGTTCAACCTTTGTCTCGCTGCAAAAGTTGTAGACTTTGCTATTTGTCTACTACCACGAATAACCATAAACCCACCAATGTTTATAGGTAATAAATGATAGGCAAACGGAAAGTCCCTAAGACTCATTGGCTTGTTTTTAGGATACTGCGGGTAATAGTACGGAAGTAAAAACGCAGGATTGTATTTGCAAAACCTAAGTATCTCTCTCAGTATTTCCTGAGCGAGTTGAGTGTGGTATCCACTACTTTCAGCTTTATGAGTTAATACTTGTAACTCATTTGTCAATTTAGTAAGCTTGTCTCTAAATTGACCATTAGTCCTAACAGTATATTCTAAATCAAAATACATAATAAAAATATGGATGAATTAAACATTTCGGGATCTGGATCTGGTTCATTAACTGACCCAGACATACATAACCCAGACCACAAAATAAGTAAAGCAAAACCAACTATAAACAAATCACCGGTATTGTATTTACGGAGAAGGAGAAATAACGACTTCCCCAGAGCAGGTGATAGTGGAAGATCAGTAGACAGTAGTATTTGGTACACGGGTAAAGATGGAGACCCGCGTAACGTACAACGTGTAGATGATGGAAGTATATACCCTAACCACAGCAGTGTTGGTAGAGTAGGTGAGCAAGAGTGGGTAAAGTTTAGAGATTACAAACGACAATTACCAAAATGGGTAAAACAGTTAGAGTTAAGGATTGACTGAACATAAGCCCAAAGTTTATAAATTTTAAAATGTCCGAAGAAGAAAATAAAGATCCCCAGGAAGAAAATAAAGATCCTCAGGAAGAAAATGACGAGAGAACATATAGACTCTTGGTTAAACTTTCATTAAAACCTGAAGGGGAAAACGTAAAACCATTTTCTATGGTAGAAACAGAAATGCCTATACCATTTTTATTAGATAAAGATCAGTTGTTGTTAGCAGAGCCTAGATTTAGGCAGTTACTAGATTCTGTAGTAGAATCTTTTACACTTAAGACTAGTATTGAAATTAACAAACTAATTGAACTTAATAAAGATGAGGATGACCAACCGGTTCAAAACCAAGGTCTAGGTATGTCAGATATAGATGAATTAGAAATAGATGAGTAAACAAAATGAAAATTTTATCAACCGCCGACAACCATCTAGGGTTTCGGCAATATGGTTTAATCCAGCGAGAACTGGATATAGAGGATAGTTTTAGAGCTATTTTAGAATTAGGCGTAAAAGAAAAAGTAGATGCGATAACAGTAAGTGGAGACATACTACATAGTGTACGTCCTACATCACATACAATACAATTCCTGAAGAATTGTCAGGAATACTTAAAATACAATAAGTTACTGTGCCTGGTTAGTATAGGTAATCACGATAACTCCAAGCCACACTGGATACGGAATTTATCTGAATCTAGTATAGACTACGGGTTTAAGGTTCTTAACGACGAGACTTATGTAGTTGAGAACGTAAGTCAAAAGATAACTGTATACGGTAAAACGTTTTGTAGTAGAGAAGAGTTTGATACGGGTAACTGTTTGCCGAAGTCGGTGGACATGTTACTAATGCATCAATCATTCAATGAAATAACTACTTTCCCAAATGAAAAAAGTTTTGGGGTAAGTGATTTTGAAAACGTAACAGCTAAGTTAGTTGTAGTGGGTGATACACACATTCACCGTAAAGGATTGTACACTTTGGATAACGGGGGCGAAATAGAAATATGCTCTCCCGGATCTTCAGAACTAATGAGCGAATCAGAAGAGGTGGAGAAGTTTGTCTTCATACACACTTTTTGCGAAGGAGAACTCAATACAGAATCAGTAGCAATTGATACTAGAAAAGTAGTAAAATTTGAGGTACGAACAGAAGAAGAAGCTGAAAATGCTTTGATTGTTCTGGAAGAAGTTAAAAAATTAAAGCCACTGGTCTTCTTAAAGTTTGATACTGATATTAAGGATATACTACACAGGTGTAGAAAACAAGTAGACGCGGGAGAGGTTATAATCCGACCCAAGCCTATAATGAAAAATATAGACGGTTCTGTAGATCAAGAAAGTAAACAAGATCTTACGTTTTCTGATATATTGAAATCACTTATCCCAGATAAACCGTCTCAATTTGAACTTGTATCTCAGCTCTTGAATCCCGAGGCTGATGTTAACTCATTAATAGATAACTATGTCGAAACAAGGTTAAAGTATTTTGACACAACTGAGGAACAGTCATGAGCGTTCAAGAACCTGTAACCCCCATAAGGATTTATCAAAAAATACCAAACGACGTACTGACAAGACAAAGAACGTACGCCCGTTACCACCCGTATGGTGGACATAGAGCATTCACAGACTCAAAGTATGGTGACCTAGAAGAAGCTAATGGTCTAAGGATTTTGGGAGAGTGTATTAACGCTAACGGTCAAACATTCAATTATTTGTATGACGCACTTAGTGGACATTACCAACAAATTTATGATCCTAGGTTTATACTTACAGTACAGCCCTGTGAGGGGTGGTTTGATCTTTTTACTCCAGCGTATTTTGGTTTTTATATTGAGTACGAAGACTTAATGACGGAATCTGTAGTAAACATTATATATAGGATATACAAAAAAATTATATCGAAATCTAAAAAAACAATTGAGTTTAAAAAACTAAAAAAAGCTGTCACAACAAGTGGTGTGGGTGTCGCAGGTGCTTTAATCGATATGTTTAATGTTCGCGTGTTAGAGTATACTGCTACAGACACAGATCGTCTACGGCATGAAAAAGTAAAAGCGTATGAAGTTCATAGTGATTCAACTGAAGTGCTACGAGAAGCAGCAAACATTCTTGCTATGATGAAGTATGGAGTAGATCCAGTTAAGATATGAAAATTAAAAAAATAACACTTAATAATTTCGGTATACATCGAAATTTATCATTTGAGATTGGAGATGCTCCAGTTGTTGGTTTACTCGGCAAGAACGGATCTGGTAAAAGTACAATACTAGATTCTGTAAAGTATGCACTTACAGGTGAGATCGAGGGAAAAATAGAAGATTCAGTAACAATAGGTGAGAAGAAAGGTTTTGTTGAATTACTAATAGAAAAAGACGGAGCTAGTATACGCATAAAGCGAGAGGTAGGTAAAACACCCAAAAAAGAATTCGAGAAAGACGGTAAAGTAGTAACTAGCTCAAAAGAAATTGAGAGCGAAATACAAGGAATGTTATCTGTTGATAAAAAAGCATTGTCCAATGCCTGTTTTCTAAAACAAGGTAGTTTAAATGACTTGTTGTTTGGTACAGAATCCTCGCGTGAACAGTTGTTTATAAAGCTAGTCAATCTCTCGTTCTGCGAGAGATATGCAGCAGTAGTAGATACAAAGCTAAAGTCATTACAGGCAGGTGTTGAAGATTTACAAGGCTTGACTGACGAAATAAACATTCAGCGTATGGACTCTATTGTAGAGAAAGAACTGCTTGAAAAACAACTAGCTAGAGTAACTGACTACAAACCTATAACATCTGTCGTTTACGAACAGATCAGGCTTTCGGATGAAAACGAAAGACTATCTAGAGAGATAACACTGATAGGGTCCGATGATAAACTTACTAAAACTACAATCGGTACTATTAACCTTAGGTGGAATACTGTGGACAGAATACAACTTGAAGATAAGTTAAAAGAATCCAGAAATAGTTCAACAGAGTTATTGCAGAAAAAATCTAATGTAATTAGTGAAAAAAATGCAAAAATACGGTATGAAAATACCCTACAAAAAATAACAGAAACTAAAAATGAAATCGAAGACCTAGAAAAGTTAATTACTAGTAACGATACTAGTCTAGAGCAGTTAGTTATACCAGATACTAATATAGAAGTTTATAAAAAAGAACTAGACGATGCTAAAGACTCAATAAAAAAACTAGGTATGTTACTATCAATATATCATACGTGTGACAGTGAGTCTGCAACGTGCCCTACATGTGGGTCAGATATATCCAGTAAATTAAATTCTGGAGATGTCGAAACTTGGAATAAAGAACTAAAAATAGCAGTTGCAGATAAAGGATCAGTAGAAGTTAAAATAGCAAAAGATACCGAACGGTTCAGTAACTATGAACTCACCAAACACAACCTGATGTCGGAAAACCAAATAAATAAAATACGTTTGGAACATATGACTAAGGATTTTCACCGATACACCGAAAGTATGGTGAGCTTAATGGATGGTGCCAACATAGGTAGTAAAGAAAAAGAATTAGAAACTATAAACCAAGCTATAAATGAACAAGATGCTACTGTAAAACTATTGGAGCAAGATCTGTATAGAGTTATCGAGGCCGAGACAAAGCTTGCAAACAACAGCAGCTTTGTAGTTAGTAAGAAAGCTATGCTAGACTCAAATCACACAAAAAGTGTAACAAACTCAAAAAACATACCTGAGTTTTTAGAGTCTCTAAACCTTAGTGATTTTATAGGACTAGATAATGAAAAATTAATAAAAGAATTAGAATGCTTACAGTTACAACGGTCGGAGGCTGAGGGTAGGTTAAAACAAGCTAGTGAATCATTTGATAAGATAAATAACAGGTATGCTGAGGTACAAGACAGAATGACTAAAAATAAAAGTCGACTGGCTGTTGCTGAAGAGTTACGTGAAATAAAAGAAATTTTATCAAAAAAAGGACTACCTAGCGCTTACATAGCTCACAAGTTTACGATACTAGCAAAACTCACATCAGAAAACCTGACGATTCTAAATGCTGATTTTACAGTAGATATAGATCCAGACGCTTTTCTTTCATTCGTTTTTGAAAGATTTGACGGAAAAGATATGGTGCGGTTGCCTATGAACAGACTGTCAGGTGGACAAAAAGTACGATTGTGTATTGCATTCTTACTGTCCGTACAACAAGAGCTCGTACCAGATATAGGTTTCCAGACATTTGACGAACCGTCTACGCATTTAGACGAAGATGGCGTCGAAAGACTATGTTCTATGTTTAAGAGTTTACAAGACTTGTTAAGGTGTATAGACCATCAAGTGTGGGTGTGTGATCATAATCCTTTACTTGAAGAATCTTTTAGTACAACCTTAAATCTGCAGTGATACTTGAAGTTAAAATAATTTTAACAACAAACTACTTAGGTGGTGGACCCCGGGTAAATGGGGTCCGCCAGTTAAGACGTACTCACGACAACAGACTTGCTGTTAACGAAAAAGAATGGAAAGAAGATATGGCGGCAGCAGCAGCAGATTTAAAGTTAGACTTTAATAAGAACAGTGTAAGTTTAGAGCCGGGTATAGACTTCCCAGAAGTTAATGTACTAAAACGAGTATATAATAAAACAAATGTAGATCTGTTTGAAGGTGTATCAGCGGGTAATGAATTAGTATTCTCTGTGCGAATTAATGAAAATTTAGACAACTCACCAACAAAAGAAGATTTAATAAAAATATTTACCGTAGTTGGTAAGTTTATAGGTATATCCCAATTCGGTAAAAAGTTCCATTGCGGGAGGTTCACAGTTAAAACAATAATCATTTTAGGAGAAAAAGATTTTAATGTTGATAAAGATATTCTGGTTTAGCGGAAGCTTAACAGTAATGGGGTCTTTCAAAGAATTAGAAAAAGCCCTGACGTATACGAAAAAATCTTTAGATTGGAACCCAGCTAAAGGTAGAAGAGAAACAAAAAGAACAGTTGAAAAGCTGTACAGCATAGTACATCCAGGCCCTGAGAACAGGACTATTATGACTATGCAGGGTTTTAAAAACAAAGTTTTAGAAATATGTAGAAAACATAATAAAGCTATTGAGTTTTATGATCATCGACGAGTAATGCCGGATCCTAAGCTTAATTTAGCTGGAAGCTTTAGATTCAGTCAAAAAGAATTGTTTAATGAACTAATGTCTAAGGGAGAGTCAGGATTACTAAAAGCACCTACTCGTTACGGGAAGACTGTTATGATAGCAAATGCAGCTAGAGTATTTCCTAGAACTAAGACAGTTGTAGCAGCCCCGGGAGTTGATTTACTTAACCAGCTAGTAGTACAGTTAAGAGAATGGTTACCAAACAGAGAAGTTAAAGGAATATTTACCGGATCTAGAAATAAAATACCATCAAATGATATTACTGTTTGTTCTTTTGATAGTTTGCAAAAACTAAACGCTGAAGATGTACATTTACTACTTATAGACGAGCCACACGCAGCGGTGTCAGAAAGTAGGGCTCCGTTACTAGCTAGGTTTAGGAATGCTAGGATTTACGGATTCGGAGCAACACTAGAAGGTAGGTACGATGGTGGTGATAAGCTAATAACCGGTTTGATAGGACCTATACATGCTAGTAGATCATTTACAGAAGCTGTAGAAGAAGGTGCTATTTGTCCTATCAAAGTTTATTTCTTAAAAGTACCATTCGAAGCTTGGCCTTGTTCTACTAGAGACGCTGCTTACAGGAAACTTGTATGGAAAAATACTTATCTGTTTGAGTTAGTAAGAGAATTAACTCGATCTGTAATACCAACTGAGTGGCAAACCTTGATATTTATAGATCAAAAGAAACAAGCCGATATGTTATCAGAGTTTGTGGACGATAGTGAAGTAGCAATAGCTGGTCGTATGAAAGCTAAAGATCGTAAAGCTTTGTTTGAAAACATGGCGGCTGGTCATATAAAGCGCTGCATAGCGACTAGCATATACGCCCAGGGAGTTACATTTCCAGATCTTAGGGTCATGGTTAACGCATCGGGAGGTGGTGGATCGATATCATCTATACAAAAGCCCGGTCGTCTAGCTCAAGTCATAGATGGGAAGTCTAAGGGTTACCTTATAGATTTCAAGCTAGAGTGTGTGAATGACCCAAGAGAAAATAGTAACGAAGCTATATCCGAAAACTCTGTTATGTGGCAGCAGGTGGTTACAGATTGTGACAACAGAATGCGTACTTACAGAAAAATGGGTTACGAAGTTGAAATAGTAGAATCTATAAATGATTTAGAATTAGTTTAATATGATAGATTATGACCTGTTAGAAATTGAAAACACAGCAACAAAATTAAGAACGTTATTCATTGATAAAAAAACAAAGCAACTAGGTCGTAGTTATAGACCTAGCAGAAAAATTGATACAAAAGAAAATTGGAATAAAGCAGCTATAAAGTGTGAAGCATTAGACGCGCGCCCGGAAGATTTTATAAACTCAGTATTTGCATCTGAAGTTGGTAAAAAACATGGAGGACCCTACGTTAACCACCTACACGGTATCATGTGTGAAAAAGCATATGAGAAGTATGAGTTAGCAGGTGGTCACTTAATAGAAGAAAATAAATTGTTGTCAGAACTAAAATCTGCAACAAATCAGTGTTTTTCTGCACTTAAATATCAAGGTATTACCGCAGAAGAATATTTGTTAAAAGACACAGTACCAATAAGTTCTTGGATACGTTTGTACTTTTGTCAGGGTTCTAAGCGAATATGGCGTAAGTATGTAAGCTCTACTAAAAAAGAAATGATTGTAAATAGCGGTATTGAAAAACTGCTACGTAAGTTTAAATTTAAAATAGAAAAGATTTATGAGTTTGATAAGTACGGTTAAAGAAAACCCAACTATTGTTGAAAACCAGATTATAGCAGCGTTTATAGGATCCAAAAAGTTCTTTTATGACTATGGAGAAAGTATACGAAACCTATCATCTGAGTTAGGACCCAGGCACAGTAAATTTGATAGTTATATCAATAAGATAATCTTTGAAGCAATATGTGAATTCAGAGATAAAGCAAAAGCCGAACTCGTGCCTATGGAGTTTATTACAGACTACATTGACGGTTGTAAGGTAGGAGGCAGGTTATTACCCGAAGAAGCGGAAAATATAAGTACATACCTTTCGGGTATATATACTAGGGCTAATACAGACACAGCCAGTTTCATACGTGGCGATTTATTTGACGCTTGGTTCGATGCTGGAATGGTAGATAGTATAATGCAGTTATCTCAATCCGCAGATACAGCTGTAACTATAGATGACTTAGAAGTTAAGTTACGTAGAATAAAAATTGCCAAATCAAGACAAGAGAAGAAATCTTTGTCGTTTATTGAGGGTATGCAGACTGAGCATGACGATGGCTTTGTAATACCAACAGGTATACATACGTTAGACGACAAGTTAGCTGGTGGCTTTAGACGTGGAGAATCCACAGTCTGTGCAGCTACCACTGGTGGTGGTAAAACTGTACTAGCTTGTCAGTTTGCAGCTCAATGTGCAACTATGGGTCGTAAGGTAATATTTGTTACTACAGAGCAGCCTCCATCCGAGCTAACACCTAGGTTTTTAGCAAATCAATGTGCTATACCTTTTAATATGTTTACACAAAACCCAAATCCGGGAAACTCGGTTATACCACCGGAAGTATCTAATGTTAGGAAATATAGTTTAAAAATTATAAGTACAATTTCTGCTATGAATGCTAACATTAAATTTCTAGATTGGTCACAAGGTGGCGGACAATCAATAGAAAATGATTTAGATGCAGCTATAGAGGCAATAATGGAAGATCCAGAAGATGAGTTTCCGGCGGAGGTTATAATATTTGACTGGTTAGGTGGCGCACTAAAAAAAGATAGTAATAAAGATTTGCGTATTATGTACTTAGAAGGTGCCGAACACTTGCATGCTATGGCTAAACGAATGCGTTTGTCTGTAATATTGTTTGCTCAGCTTAATAAAGTAAAAGCTTACAATAAATGGAGATGTGATTCATCAATGCTAGCAGAGTGTACATCCATCCCGGATAAAGCCTCTAATGCTATATATGTAAGTACAAAATTAAATGATGACCTATCGGGACCAAACATAGCGCAAAAGTTTAACGTAGATAAAGCACGTAAGGGAACTGGGGGTATGATAGATATGCTCCGAGACTTTGGTTACCAGCGTTTTATGGTACCATCTGGAACTAACAGTGTTTAACTATGGAAACTAATAATACGGAAATGGAACTTTGTGTTATAATGAATAAATTTTTTAAAAGAGGAGATTGGATACCTGATGCTTTTAAGAAAATATTTAAACTAAGATCCGGGACAGATTTACCAACATGTGTGGTATTTAGTAAAATAGTATATTGGTTATCTCCTAAAAAAAATGGTAAGAAACGATACTATGGTAAACAGTTAAAATTAAGTGTATCCAATATTTCCGAGCAGACCTACTTGTCAAAAAAACAAGTTAGTCATGCTATGGAAAAGTTAGAAAAAAAATATAAGTTTATTAACAGAACAGTAAACGGTACGACAGTTTATGTTAGTCTAAATGTAGAGATAATAGAAAAAGTTTTAGAAAATAGCTTTCCAAATATGTTTAGCAAAAACGAAGTAGCTATACAAATTTGTAACACTCATATACATAAAGAACAGCATAGACCATTTCTTTCTAAGTTTCCGAAGGGAGTAACTGAACTTAATTATTGTGACAAAGATCAAATTATCGAAGAGGTTGAAAAATTAGAAATTGCTTTGAATACGAAGCAAAATGAAAAGTCTATGTACTCAATGTCCGAAGATAAATTTTATTCAATATGTAGAACTACAAAATACGCTTTAAGAGAAAAGCTAAACTATATGTCTGAAGCTGAATTAATAGAGGCTTTTATAGTTGATGACGAATCGTCTTATCCAGCTTTCTCTAGATTTGTGTTTTTGTACAATAGTTTGTATGAGCATTACGTAGGTTATCTTACAAGTAATGACGCTGAGTTTAAAAACTTGTTACAAACTGTGTCAGTAGAGTGCATATCAAATTTAGATGTGTACAGTAATTTATTAGTAGCATGTAGGGGTTTGGACGTAAAGTTGTTATCCGTTACTAGTGTAGCCGATTTAAAGTTAAAAAATAATTTAAAATTAACTACGCTAGAATCAGAGATAAAAACTTACGAACAAACCCTGTGCTCATTACGACAACATTTAACGTCGATTTAAAAAAATGGGATTCTTTTCATGGAATTGTGTGGCCTGCAATAAGGCCTTTATAAGTGCGTGTAACTTTGATGAAAAAACAAAGTGGGCAGCAGAAGTAACAGTAGCTCTCTACTGTAAAGCTTACAGATCAACACCAGCTACTATTATACATGGTATATATGACGGTTACGGTGACGTTGGTTCTGGTGAATTTAACTTCCTTGATTGGGATACATCTCAGTATCCTGACTACAGAGCATTTCATACTACTTGCTGGGAGTTACTAGATGAGCCTGAGTTAGTAAAAGACTTGTCTTTTTACAAACCCAATCAATCGGCAGATAACCAAGGTTATTTTTTATCCGAAAGTGAGTGGGTAGACTTAGAAGACCAGCCACGACTAATACTTCACTAAGATGTCTGCAAATATACTACCAAACCGGAGATCACGACCTGGTTGCTTCAGATTCTTCTTTCACTACAACAAGCATAAACAATGCATGACTGTACACTGGAAGGGTAGTTGTCTGTTAGTTGATGAGTTAGTGTGTAATGTTCCTGTAGAAACAAAAACTTCTCAAAAACAACCACATTACGTCCTGCAAGGTTGGGCCGAGGGTGTAGAACTAGAGTTAATAAAAAATGGAAAAACAATGGCATTAATAACATGAGTCAAAGTGTAATAACTTATAGCCCATCACTAGATGAGGCTACACGAGCTGGTATCAGTAGAGATGCACTGAGGTTAGCTAGAGAGCTATCTATACGACATGGTAACATCCGTATAACTAAGGAGGCGAGTGGGATTCATTTTTATATGGCTTCGCCTGTTTGCTTACAACAATACGGTCCTAGTGAACTGTATAAAATGCATCTAGCAGTAAACGTCGATAAATATGAATCTGGCGTAGATTTGTGCGGTATGTGTATGAAAACAAATACACCATATTCGGTAGACGATTTACGTACTATGACAAACTTAAAGCGTAGGGGTTTTACCGATGCCCAACACACTATAACTATTAAACGTAATGATAACTACTTAGAAAAAGATAAAAATGGAAACTCTATACCAAAGCCTCCGGGAGATGTTACTCCTGTTATAGACTTACCTGATGGGCATCCTGTAGTGGCTTATATAAAATCACGTGATTACGACCCACAGAAACTATATGATCAGTTCAAAGCAGCCTACTGTACTACTGCACGCGCTGATTACCCTACTAAAAGGTTATCAGGCGGTTTTTCTATTACACCCCAGTGTAGGCTTATATTTTATATATACGTAGATGGTGTTCGTTTAGGTTGGCAGGGTCGTATCCTTGATTTCTCGGAAGATGGTACTAAACATTATTACCACCCTACTTACGAAAAATGGGTTCCTATGGAATCAAAAAATGCTAGTGGTAAATGGGTACCACTACAAAATGTCGCAGATGGTTGGAATCCGGCTAAGTATATTCATGCCCCTGGCACTAATACTACTTTAGCCTTAATGGGATTTGATGCAGCCGTTGAATTTAACAAAGATAGAAATGTCAAAGTCATAGGTTTGACCGAGGGCCCGCTGGATTCAGCGCGTCTTGGTATTCCTTTTTGCGCAGTTATGGGTAAACATTTTAGCCCAGATAAAGCAAAATTGTTGAGAAGGTTTGACAAAGTAGTACTAGCTATACAAAATGACGATGCTAGTAAAACGTTACTAGATGAAGTAACTTCGGTGTTGTCAATCTACGGAGTTTCTTTGAAAGTTATCAAACCACCAAAGCAATACAATGACTACGGAGATATGCCACAGCATATTGTTGACTCCGTTGTAAAACCTGAGATAAACGAATACTTAAGCTTATGAATAAATTGGAAGACGAAATAGTTAAATTGAGCTACACAGCTAACATGTTGCAATCAATAATCGATAGATTAAATAAATGCTCTATAAACCTAGATTCGGATCCCGATCTTTCCTTAAGACTAAAAAGTATTCTTTATTACCAAGGTTGTGGTGATTACAATCGTACTTTGTTTGAAACTATTGATCTAGATAAAAATATTACAAAAAAGTGTCAGAAATAAAACGTCAGCTGGCAAAAGGCGAGTACCCTGAGTGGTGCAAGTCTAGCCCGCCAAATTCGTTAAATAAAAATAGAACTATAGATGGTGTACTTCACTTTGCAGGTGTGGGTAAAAAACCTGCAGATGTTATGTTTGTTGCCCCATGTGTATTATTCGAGGAGGCTAATGATCGGACATCTCCGGCAAGACTATTAAAAGGTCCAGCATCTAATCTGTTTTTACGGAATCTAAAAAGAGTTGGTTTTAACACCGACGAAATATATTATACAACATTATGTAAATACACACTTCCAATGGGTCGTAACATGCGCCCAAAGATGGAAGATTTACGTTGGAGTCAAACAATAATTGAAAAAGAGATTGAAGAAGTATCTCCTAAAATAATTGTTTGCTTGGGGAAACAAGTTTTTGATTTCTTTGTTGATTTCAAAGCTACATTTAAAGACGTACACGGTGGGTTTTTCCACAGTACTTATTATGACTGTTTGGTTTATGTTACGGATCAGCTTACTACTTCTTTCCTTAAGCCTGAATACATAAGTCGTTCCATAACCGATTTAGCTTGTGTAAAGCGACATCTAGACGATGTAGCTGGAGTAGGTATACCCACACACCCAATAGACTATAAAACAGTCTCTACACGTACTGAGTTAGTTAAACTGTTTTCTGATATTGAAGCTCTTAAGCCCTCTGTACTAAGTGTAGACTGTGAGTGGGCAGGTGATACCTATATTAGTGGTACACTAAGATCTATTCAGCTATGTTGGGCACCGGGTAAAGCAGCTTACATAATGTTCAGGGACCAAGCCGGTTTATGGGTTTGGGATAAGCCGCAACCAGACATCTATAAACAAGTTGGTAACTTTCTTAACAAAGGTTATAAGTTTATAGGTCATAACTTGTGTGCTGACTTTATGTGGATGCATCATTGTTTAGGTGTTGATACTTATCAGAAATGTGCGTTTGACACTATGTATGCTGAGTTCTTGTTAGATGAGTATGCAGACTTAAAGTTAGAACGTTTATCACTTAAGTACACGGACCTCGGTCGTTACGACACAGAGTTATTCTTAACTAAGAAAAAATTAAAAATAACATCTGATGAAGGTTATGGTCGTATACCAGACGACGTACTTATACCTTACGCTTGTAAGGATGTGGATGTTGTAATGAGGGCTTATCCCATTTTACTACAAAAGCTTTATGCGGAAAAATTAAATTCATATTATTTCGATATAAACTTACCATATGTTGCCGACTCGTTTTTTGAAATGGCTCTTGCCGGGTTACCTATAAATAGATCTTATCTAGATGTAATGCGCTCGGTGTTCACAAATAATGAAACTCTGCTACTGCTCGAGCTTAGGATGAGTCTTAAAGAAGAAGCTAATCTCTTTCTAGCAGAAAAGCTCTACAAAGCATTCGGCCAAGCTGGTTACACTCTGTTTAGTGAATTGGTTCAACTAGACAATCGTAGATTTGAACTTAGAGAACAACTGTATACTTACCCAGAGTTAGATACAACATATGTTCCTTGGGATTCTGCTAAATATTCTTCTGCAAAAATTATTGCGATGTATTCTGAACCACTTGAAATAAAAGAAAATTTATCTTCAAGTGAAAAATCTGAATGTATTAAAGAACTAACAGATGTACATAATAAATGTTTAACTAAACTTAAAAGCCTAGTAAATCCGGAATCGTTTCCTGAATTTCTACCTTTGTTTGAGCATTGGTGGGACGCAAATGAGTTTAAAATAAGAAGTGATGCTCATAAACGACGTTGGTTATTTTCTGTAAAAAAGTTTGAACCTGTAAAGACTACTAAGAAAGATGGTGTCCAAATGCCCTGGGAGTCTGTTTTGAAGTTGGATAAAGCTAGACAATTAGAGCATTCACCATCTACTGATAAGGAAACTATACAAATACTATCTGAGAAATGTATTTTAGTTTCTCGGGTCTTGGAGTTAAACTCTGTAGGCAACATTGTGAAGATGTTTCTTAAAGGTCCAGATGCTAATGGTAAAGAACAAGGTCTACATAAATGGATACAATCTGATGGTAGGCTTCACTGTAATTTTGCTACAACAGAAACTGGTCGTCCTCGTACTTGGAATCCTAACGTATTGAACTACCCAAAAGCTATTACACGTCCGATCGAAGCAGCTTTCAAGCGGTTAGGTCAGGACAAACCTTACAGCTTACGATCATGTGTAGAGGCTCCAGAAGGTTGGTGTCTTGTTGACGCTGATTTGGAAACTGCAGAGGTGCTTGGATTAGCTTATATATCTGGGGATGATGAGATGATAGATGTCTGTTCTTCCGGAGATAAGAACTTCGTACAGATAAACTCGGATAAAGCAGAAGAATATTCCATACCGTGGATTCGCTTTAAAGGAATTGATTGTGCCAGGTTAGAAAATATAGCCGATCACGACGATTGCTTGATACTTGATAACTCTGGTGAGTACATACGACCGCTTAGGGATATGCACTGGGAGATGGCCGAGACAATGCACAGTAAATCTAGAGAAGAACTAGATGCGGATATAGATAGGCTTGCTGGTAAGATAGGTATGTTTTCTATACCATATGGTGCGTCACCTAAGTTACTCGAAAGAACCATTGAGAGTATCACAGGTATAAAGCCTGATCCGGATATTGGTGAAAAGTTAATAGATGCTTATGAAACTAAGTTTCCTGTAGCTGCAGCTTTTCTGAAAGCACAGGAAGCTTGCGTAGAGGAGCCCGGTTACTATAGATCGATATCAGGTAGGGTTCGTCATTTTCATACACATGGGTTATCTACAGAAGGTTTATCGGAACGAGCCCGAAAGTCTCTAATGGCTCCACTAGCTAGGGAAGCTAGGAACTATCCTATGCAAGAGATTGTTGCTGCTACTATGGCTAGAGCTGTTAATTCTTTAGTTGCTGAGTTTAAAGCACGCGGTATGAGTGCTAGACCTATGATACTACTACACGACGCATTGACTGTACTTAGTCCTATAGAAGAAAGATGGGAAGTCCGAAAACTTTTGCAGAAATGTATGAGTGACGGTACAACCTGGGATGTTAATAGTAAAACACTTCAGTTTGCTATAGATGTTGACTTTTCATTTAGGTGGGGTATGAAACCATCTAAAGAAGAATCATTATTACTAAACACACAATAGAATTATTGCTAATTTTACGTTATATATAATTGGTACCACACATGGTATCATTCCTTTTTGTTATGTATTCACAAGATACTGAATTAAACTAACCAAATAAAAAAATATACATTATGTTAATAGGTGGATCCCAAGCAGATAGTTCCCGGAGTTTTACTCACGGGTTCTTTCACGATGGTGTTAAAAGCACCCAGTTTAAAGCGTCGTCTCAATATTTCTTGAGACTATTGCCGGCATTTGATCAGGACAAACAAGGTACTCCTGATTTTGAAAGTTCACACGTACCTTACCGGAATAAAGAGCTTCCGGAAGATTGGAAAACCAAAACTCCTGGCTTTAGTAGCTGGTTTTTTGTGGTTCAAGGTTATACGTTCTTTGGAAAAGGAAACGTATCGCTATTGTCTCCGTTGTCCGCTGTTCACGGTGGTCACAGTAAAGTTGGTAAGGATCCTATACTGGACATCCGTAACTTTGCTGAGAAATCTGACGATCCGTTGGTACGTCAGCTTACAGAGGATAAAAGTTTCAAAGAGCGTGCAGCAGCACCAACTCCGCGTTACTTTGTTCTAACTAACGTACTGTTGATGACAGATCTTAATAGTAAGCGTACTGAGAATCAAGTCGGGATTTTCACAAATGCTGCTTGGACAGATCTTAAGGGTAAGCTTGCTGGACGTGCTGGACGTAACGACGAAGTTATTTCCCGCGACTGGGAAGATTTCTTGTATGGCGACGTCACGCATCCATCGGAGGGTCTTGCTGCAACAGTAAGGGAGACTTCTGCTGAAGCTAATGAATCTATACGATTTGCTGGCATTCATTTTGCAGACGCACCCGGTCGTCTTGATGGTCATCAGAAGTGGGATATTACAGATAACCCTGGTGCTTTGACTAATCGTTACAGTATATCTGATGACGAAAATGTTACTAGAATTTGGTCTTATGACGAGATACTAGAGTATCTTGTCCAGGATGGTATTGTTCCTTATGACATTATTGAGCGCGCTTGCTCTCAGTACGCTGAAAATGACATACCAAAGCAATCAGGCCAAGCAAAGGAAGCAACATACTCCATACCTAGTCAAACTACGGTAGAAAGTGATGTGGAAGAAAACGCTCAGGAAGCTAATACCTTAGGTACTAGTAGTACACCAACACCACCAGCCGAAAAGGTTGCTGAAGTTGCACCTACTCCACGTGTACCCGTAGAAGCATCCGTAGGTAATACCACTGAACCGGAAGTAGGAGCTGCTACTGAAGCAGATTCTAGTCCCGACGTAGCTCGTTACAATGACTTGGCTGCTAAGTTTAAGGATAATCCAAACAACTTAGCAGCGGAAGAACTTCCAGAGTTTTTTGACTTATGTGCAAAACTCGGAGTTTCTCCTAACAGCTAAAACTTGAATAATTAAGTCGGGGGTCATCTGGCCCCCGACTTTTATACCAACAAAATATAATGCCAAGAAAGAAAAAAATAGTTGAAACTCCTAGTTGTGAGTTCAATCTTTTGGAAGACAATAGTTTTTCAGATCAAGTAAAAGAAACAATGTTGGCTATGGCCAGCAAACGAAAGTCAGCATCCTCTGTTACAGCTATGTCTGATCTACAACGTGAGTATGTAACCTTAGACAGTTTTTACATGCAGGCAACCCTGGGTATGTGTGGTCTCCCGCATGGTACACTGTTAGAGATATTAGGACAAGACGGTGTGGGTAAGAGTTCTTTGATATTTACCATAGCAGGCAATGCTATGGCACAAGGTTCTCCATTTTTTTACGTGGAGACAGAAGGTAAGCCAATGAATGATGAACGTGTTCGTAGGTGTCTACATCCCGACCCAACAGCTGCAGAAAACATTTTTTCTAAAATTACTATGCAGACTTGCGATGACATACCAAGTATGGTTGCAGCGTTAGAAGATTTTGTAGAAGTTTGTCGTAACCAGATTGGCGTGCCTAAAAGTACTCCACTTGTTTGCGCTGTAGATTCTTTTTCAAAGCTTATGTCTCCTAACGAAGCTATGGGTAGATCGTTCTATGCTGAGGATGCTAAAAAGAAAGAATTTGGTACTGACAAGGTCAATTTTGGACATAGTAAATTTGCTCATCAGTGGTGTAGAATACTTCCATCTTGGTTAAAGCAGAACAATGTTGTGTTAATGATTGTATCGCACCAGAATCAGCAAGTAAGTACAGGTTTCGGTGGTGGCAGTTTTATGTCACCTGAGGTTGCTGCAAGCTATAACCGTACAAAGATTGGTGGTAATGCTTTTAATCAAAACGCAGCATTGCAATTAATACTTACACGTAAGGGTGTGGCAAAACGTGGTACAGAAAAAGTGGGTTCTATAATAAAGGCAACTGTGGCAAAAAACTCTTACGGGCCGGAAGGCGGATTCTTTGAGTTTGAAGTAGTAGGTCGCCCATACCTCGATACTGAGACATGGAAACAACCTTCTCTTTATATGGGAAACACTACAGCAGCTTGGCTAGCTACTAACAAGCACTGTGGTGTAGTGGAAACCCGAAAACGTTATTCGTGTGAAGAGTTGAATATAGTTGGTGAAACAGCAGAAGACTTTTATCCAAAATTTATGGATAGTCATCTCAAGGACGAACTTGGTTCTCAACTTAACATTGTTGGTTACACTGTTACAGACACTGCTAACGACGAACTTGAAAAATTAGAAGATGAAACTGAGCAAGTACAATCTGAAACTGACACTGAGTAAACTGAACATAGTCATAGATTCTGACTCGGATTGGGAAGCTATACTTGATACAATATACGAACGGATTGACGTAACAGTAGGTCCTTTTTATAGGGAAATAGCGAATAGAGATTTCCTTTTAGTTTACGAAGATAGATACCCCCTATATGCAGATATGCATAGGGGGGTTAAGTCTTCTTTTGTGTCGCGTATAGTAAACAATGATTTGGAATGTTTGGTACTAGTACATGACTCAGTTTTATCTGGGTTGGACGGGCTTTACATAGCATATGCTACTGAAGAAAGGAACAACATGGAGCTGTTATTTGCAGCAATTAAATTTGATTTAAACTTTTACTGCAAACAGTTAAAAGTTAAATCTAGTATAGGACATGGTGGGGATAATGATATAAACTTAGCAATAGTGCCTGTAGCATCCCTATTAAGTTCGGACAAAGAATATCAATACGAGCCGTAAGTGGATAATATACACTACCCTTTACAAGGAGTAGCTTATTATTTTCTTCGCCGCAGACGTAAGCCAGAAATTTGTTTCTGGCATTTAAATCATACTTCGTACGAAAAGGTCATAGGACCGCTACCTACCAAGGAGTTTGACAGTGAAGGTTCAGTTATCTTCGAGGACATACACAGTTATTTAAATCAATTTAACAAACACATGTACGTAGATAGAGGAAACCCTCCTCGTCTAGGTGATATGATACTGTATATTCCTGATGACACTGCAACTATCTATGACAAGATTATAGGAGCGTTCTTCGTTTCAAGAAGTTTGTTTGACAGTTTTCAAGTCGAATGTAGTTTCGTAGATTTTACACCTGATGACAGATATGGATTTGTCTTAGTTGATCACAAATTTATGAACAAAAATATTATTCACGAAATAACCCAATCACTATGACAACCAATCCCGGTACACCATCACCACCAGATCCGTTTTACAACAAACATGTTGTTTACGTTTATCCTGCAATAGATGCTTATACCAATATGCATCCACGGCATCCTGATACTCCTTGCACTCTTGTACTTGAGCACACCAAAGGCTCTGAAGTTTTAGATCATAAAGTTTACGAGTTACATACAACACTAGTCTCGGCAAGAGATTGGGATCCTGTTATAGAAACTATAAACGTATACTATAATGTTTCTGGGCCTAGTACATACATGGTGAGTATACACAACTTGTCTCTTATACAGAGGGCTGCCTGGTGGTGGTCTAGGCGTTGTATGCTACCCGATCCAACATGGAACAGTAATCATGTCCAGAAGGACATTGTGAATCATTATAATGGTCCTGCTATAATTACAGCAGAGGAGCGTTTTAATTTTAACGTAAACTTAGCTTGTTTGTCACTAGGTGAAGATGTTATGCAATCTAATGCATACAAATCTATTGACGATCAGTTTTTAAATTTTAAAAAATTATGGCAATTAGTGCGAAGTTAAAACCTAGAGAAGTTAAATCCTGTGGAGACAGCTACTTAAAGGGGTGTCAGAAAATAGAAGAAGTTTTAAAAGAACTAAATTTTGGCTCATTACGAGAGGGTCAAGATCAAGCCGTTATGAACTTATTAATGAAGCGGGATACACTTTGTGTATTACCCACAGGCTTCGGTAAGTCTGCTATATACATTGTACCTACTCGTGCACTAGAATGGAAAGCTCTTATATTTAGTCCCTTAGTATCACTTATGAAAGATCAAGTTGAGTCACTTTGGGATAAAGGTTATAAGGCTGGTCAAATATCCTCTGGACAAACTGCTTCTGAAAATAACGCAGTTATAGCTGATTGGGAGCGAGGTGATCTTCAATTTTTGCTTGTTGCACCCGAACGTTTGCAAAACGAGCAGTTCGTTGACATGATGCGTTGTTATAAACCTAACATGGTTGTAGTAGATGAGGCTCACTGCGTTTCACAGTGGGCACATAGCTTTCGCCCAGACTATGTAAAGATAGGAGATTTTGTTTCTGACATTTCTCCGGAAGTTGTTTTAGCGTTAACTGCAACATTGACTCCAGACATGGAAACTGATGTAAGAGATACATTAACAATAACTGGGGCTGAGAGGATAACATTTTATCCACAACGTAGGAATCTTACGTTTGAAAGATATCCTTACAGTATAGATGTGTTACGTTCTACACTTAACAGTATGAGTGGTAGCACTATTGTTTACTGCTCTACACGTAAGAAAACACAGGAGTTATATACTACACTAAAGGGTCAGATAACAGGAGACTGTTTAGTCTACAACGGCGGTATGAGTTCTGACGAGCGAACAACTAGTCAAAACTTGTTTATGAGTAATGACGTTAGGGTTATGTTTGCTACGAATGCATTCGGACTAGGTGTTGATAAGGGTGACATACGTTGTGTCGTACATGTTGATATTCCAGGCTCGGTCGAGCAATATGTACAGGAAACTGGACGTGCTGGACGTGATGGTGGAGATTCTAGGTGTATACTATTAGAGGACGTTAGATCTATATCTACACAACAGTGGTTCTTAGAAACTACATATCCTGACGAGCAAACTATCCGATCAGTGTACACTATATTCTCAAATGTTGCTGACTCTAACGGAGTAGCCCGGTTAACTAATGTTGACGTTGCTAAAAAATTAAATCTCAATGCAGCATATGTTACTTCTGCTAAATCAGTGCTTATAGCAAATAACGTTATAGAATCAAAACCCTCAAAAACAAAAATATGTAAAGTTAAAATTATTGACAAGGAATCTACCGAAGACTTACTAGAAAGTGTTCAAACATATGGTCATCCAGTTAATGATTTCTTTGAAGTAAATATTGAGTTTCTTTCTGAGCAGCTTGGTATAGCCCCGCCCACACTTAAGTCTAAACTTTCAAAGTTGGATAAAGAAGGCGTAATCATTTACATAGCTCCATTTAGGGGGAATCCAGTTACACTGTTGGGTGACATAACTTTGGTGGATTTTAAATCCTGTGATTCTAAAAGAAAGATTGCTCAAAACAAACTTGTAGATTTACTAGAGTTTTTAAAACTCGAAAATAATGAGAAACATGAATATCTAACAGAATATTTTTCATGATACCACAAGAACATCCAAAGTTTAAGAAACATGTAAGCTATTTAGTAGACATGATACAACGTACTAAGGGTATGACACCATACTTTACTCGTACTGAAGAGTTTGAAAACCCAGAAGATATAGCTGCATCTGAATGGGTTACATGTGGTAAATGTTCTAAGCGCGTCAGTGTTTCGGATGAATGTAAATGGTTAGATACTGGTTCCGTCAAGTTTTTAGAAAATGTAAAATATACAAAATGTTGTGGTAGAACGTTAGAACCGGAAATGTGTACATTTGTATGCGTTTGCTGTGAGCGTCCTGCTGTTTACATAACTCCGCACTCTAACGAAACTGGATTCGAATACAAGCCAGGTCAAATCTACCATATAGACGCATGTAGCGAATGCGACGGAACGGGTGGAATGAAATCAATGATTATAGAACAAACTGTTCACAACAAGTTAAATAATACTAAATCACAAGATAGTACAACGTCACAATGATAGATCTAAACATAATAGCATATATCCTGTTAGGCTTTTACCTCGGAGTTTATTGCTCTGAGAAAATGGAGCTGAAATTTAAAACAATAACATTCCCAATCACAGTATTTTGGGGATGGGTATCAAAACTAATAAATAAAACAAACAACAAAGATGAAGAAAACAACAAAGAAGAAAACATCAAAGGCAAACTTTGAGACTTACAACTGCTCACGTATTAACGAACCTTACCTCACAGATGAGGGACAAGCTTACATAGAGTTAATAACTAGTGATGGGGACTGTACTACTCTAGAGTGTACACTCGATCTTTACCGGGCTCTTATGAAAAATAATATAAACGCTAACAGCCGTGTAGATTTTTGTTTTTATAAAAGTAAAGATACAGATCTAGTTGAGTATGTTAGTAGTACACCTAAAAACGAGTACCGTGCTTATCAGGTAGAATATGAAGATTCTATAACTCTTCCTAAAGAAACTGTGTTTAAGAATCCGGAGGAATAGCCGTATACTACGTGTTATATATATTTGGTACTCTTTTAATCTTATAATAAAAAACAAAAATGACTAATAATAATAATCAAAAAGTTACAATTGAAAAGACACCTATGTATATGACTACTTCGAAACTAAAGTTTATGGACAAAGTTGTACGTCCCGAGACATGGGTTCCGTTGGAGACTTCTAAACTGTATGTTGAGACTTATAACATACAGTTTACATATGTTCGTTCTACAAAACAAGGCACATCAACAATAGGTCGACCGACCACAACCATTAATGAAAAGTTTGTTTTTAATCTGGCTACAGGTCCTAAGCTTACTATTGTGGTAGGTGCAACGCCAGCCGAGTTAGATGAAGCCTTTATACCAGGCGCTTGTCTGGATACATTGGACTCGTCTTCGGCAATAACCAGGAGTTGGATTTCTGCTAATGGTGGCGCCGGTATGGAACTTGGTTCTGTACAGGGCTGGGATAGGGCTGGATCGGATCACTTCCCAGTTAAAGTTTCAGACCTCAGACGTATGTTTACATCTAACAATGATAGATATTACTACAATGGTGAGTCTCGTGTTTTCACTTGCTTTGCTGATATAGACACTCCTACACAAAACAAGGAACATCTATATTACAAAAGTGGAGAAAATGGTACAGCTAGGCTGCTTCCCTGTTTCTCATATTACACATTTGAGGAATACGTCTTCGGATCTGACATCTGGGAGGATCAACCTTCCTCTGTCGACATGGGCCCAGCCCCTTACATTCAGTGGAACCCACTTGATTACAGTCCATCCTGCAGATTCTCTCAAGATGAACTGACACCGAGTGGTTCGTTACTTAACAATTCAGCTGCATTGTCAAAAATTCCTATAAATTTTTCTTTTCATACTAAAGAAACTCCGTGGGAGTTAGACTCAGATGCACTGGCTTATTACAGCCCTGATCGTAAGTTCATAACAAAGCCTTAATTAACTACCTTAAAAAAAACACCTTGCAATGCGCTGGTGTTTTTTTTAACTCTCAACTATGACTAAAGTAAAAACTATAGAAGATATAGAAGTTTTAGAAAAAAATACTAGCGTTATGCTAGCCGTTAGCTCAGAGCAAGGAGTTGTTTTTATGTCACAAATTGGTGGCGACAATTTAGCTCGCTTGTTAAAAGAAGCCTCTAATATTCCAAACATTCCAATTCACAGTCAGGAAAATCAACTTGATATTATAGGTCAGGAAATTTTAGTAACCTCGGACCGTTCTTACTTTAAACGTATAACAGGTTTGTTTACTTATTTAGATTGGTCAGATATGTCCACTGTTGAAAAATTATTGTCTAGGGAGCAGTACACTTATTCTTTTGTATTGTCTTACTAATATTTTTTAATTGACTAAGTAACGTATTTACTTAATAATTTTATTTAACTTTCAAGACTAACTAACCTAGAATTATACTAATGAGCAAAAATCAAGAACTTACTCAAGAAGAAGCACAGCTTCGTTTCAAAAAAGCAAATGCACAAGGATTCATCAATCAGATGATTTCTGGTTCTGGTGCAACTGCAGAACAAGCAGTTGAGCTTTTCAACAAAAGCGACGCTAAAGCAGACCGGATGATATCAAAACAAGCAAGCATAAGAGAATCTATTCTAGCTGAGGTTAATAACCAGGTTAGCCCAGATACTCAAAACTTGCCTGAGAATCTGAGACAAGCTGCTTCGTAACTTTATTTCTCGCGCCACACGCTGACAAAAGACTGGAGCAATTCAGTCTAAAACCCACGGTTTTATCGCTGTGGGTTTTTTGTCTTTACAATTAACTTTTAATCTATCATTTATATATCATGGAACGATCATTACTCCAAGAAAAGTTGTCAGAACTTCTTGAATTCAAGCGTATAGAACACGGATTCAGCTGTCATGACATGGCTTCATTTTTAGGTGTCTCATACTTACAATACCACAGGTGGGTTACTAAAAAAACTTTACCTCGTATGAAGGCACTACAAGACGTATGCACTCGTTGCAGTGTAGACTATTTATCGTTTATAAACACTACAACTAACTGTCTAAGTCCGGTCACATTTGATTCTATATGTAGCATGTATACTAGATCGGATTTGGATGACACTACATTTAAAACGTTCTTAGTTGCTGTCAGTTTACTATTTAAAGAATTAGTTTCTGAGTACAGCATATCTCCAAGTATGGTTTTAGCTGACATTGCGGCACCTGACATTAGAAATTTAAGCCGTTTTTCTGTTCAAGCTTTTTACTCTTGTGGACCAGACTGGGGCAACCTAACAGTTATAGGTGGTAAGAAGACTATTCTATTTCGTGCATCTAAGTTAGAAACTCCTACTTCGCAGTATGGCTTTGAAGCTCTGAGCGCGGCATCTCTGAGTCGTGTTATAGAATTAACTAAACTGAAACATAACCTTTAAAATGTCTAAAACAAATATTGATACAGGTATACCACCTAGTGAGGTAACAAAAAGAAAACGTATACAAGATTTAATACTATCTGGTGAAGATCCAGGAGGTATTGATAATACTGAAGTAAAGACACCTCCGGAAGTAGCACCCAGGGTTGATAACATATCATACATTCGAGTCAAGATAAGGCACGATCTTTATACGCTTCATCTTCCAGCTCTTGACGTTTCTGTTGCAGAACACCAGGTGGCTATACGGCTACCCAACAATGGTGTTAAATTTGAGCCTAGTGAACTAAATGGAGATTTTGTAATAACGCACATGAACAGTGATTATAAAGTAGCTTACCTAGGTGGAATATTCGAGTTCCCGGGAGACAACTCTTGGGTTATAGCATTTATTAGGGACAAACGTGATGAGGAGGAAGATTAATAATGATTAAAAATTCTAAAATTGAAGTTGGTAAAACTCCGGCTGAAAACTCAAACGGTTCTAAGTGCGACGATATTGTAAACGGAAACCCGGTCAAAAAATCTGCTAGTTCAAATAATTGTTTTGATAAAGTATCTTCAATAGTCTTTAATATAGAAGATCAAAATGATGAATCAAATACAGAGATACAAGATGGTAAAACTAGCGGGGTTAGACCCAAAAGTTCTTGAAGCCTTGGTAAGTGCGGCAGCTGGTGCTACAGCCGGTGGTGTTATAGGTTCTACATCCGCTATGCTGATACCTCATAAGTATGATCCGAACAACCCTGAGTTTTTGGCTAGTAAGGATAATGACGATAAGTACGTCAGAGATCCCGTAGGTCAGGGTTTGCGTAGTGCCCTTGTTGGTGCCTTAATAGGTGGTTCTAAGCCTTGGGTGGAAGATCCTATGCGTGATTGGATGAAGGATCAAGACTGGTACAGTAATTTAACAAAGAAATAATATTATGGATGACTTGAAATTTCATTTCACAACAGATCAAGCTAAGAAATTTGATGATCCGTTCTTACTACCCTCTAGTGAGTATATACCAGACAACCTTGAATCTGCCTTAGATTTTTGTCTGTTTTTGTATTACCTAAACCCACAGTACAGACGAGCTTCTATGCGTGTTGTTAGGCACTTCATAACAGATTTTGAATTCCCTGGGGATGGTTCAGCTACTGAGAAAGACGAGGCAGATGAATATTTTACCCACACACTTCGACTACCACAGGCAATGGCTGAAATGGGTGACGAGTGGGCTTGCTTCGGCAATTCTTTCTATAGGATTCATTTTCCTTTTGATCGCGTACTCATTGATGATAGGTTTGACGCTGAGTATTCTCTTAATATGTTTTCTGAAAGTTCGATTAAGTTTAATATTAAAAAAATGAAATATGAGGTTCCAGACCCTAAGGAGCCAAAAAAGAAAATTGAACTTTGTTTTCGCGACATTCCCGTAAAAGACAAAGGTAGAATTAGATTAAGGAAACTTGATCCTAAAAATGTTTCTATTAGGCATAACCCTATATCAGGAACTAATTCTTACATTTATAGTTTCGAGAAAGAATTAATAAAGGACTGTAAGGATGGTAAACCATACGTAGTTAACGAGGTCCCAATGGACATGCTCAAAGCTATATCTGATAGTAAAGATTTTTTATTTTACGAAGATGAGATTTTTCATTTTAAATCTCCAACTATTTCAGGGATAAGTAATAGGGGTTGGGGTCTTCCAGAAACAATAGCTAACTACAGGTCTCTCCATATTTTGCAGGTTTATCGTAAAATAGATGAAGCTATTGGTTTAGACTATATGGTTCCGTTTAGAATATTTACCCCGGAACCAGGTACTAATGAAACTGGTATTGTTAAAAATTTAATACTTAGTCAGTGGCGTGGTCAGGTTGAGAACATAATTAAGAACCGTAGGAAAGATAAATTTGCAATGCATGCTTTTCCTTTTCCTTTAAAATATGAAGAGTTTGGTGCTAGTGGTAAGAATTTGGCGCCAAAAGATTTAATTGAGTATCAAACTAATAGTATGCTTGATGCCATGGGCTACCCTGCTGAATTGTTTAAAGGTTCCCTTGCTGTTCAGCAGGTTCCAACTGCAGTTCGTCTTTTTGAGAATAGTTTTATGTTTGTACATTTGGGCTTTAATGATTTTGCCCAGTGGGTGTCTAAAAAGGTTTCTAAATTTATGGGTGAGCCTTACATGCACCTTAAGTTGGAACGTCCTAGTTTGGCTGATAATATTGATAAACAAAATGTTATCATGCAGCTTTCTTCTGCTGGTGAGATTTCACGTAAGAAAGCTTACAGCTGGCTTGGAATTACCGATGCTGTTGATGAGCGGAAAGAACGTCTTGAGGAAGATGCTGAAATTCAAAAAGTTCAGATGCAGAAAGAAGAAGAACTTCGCAGGGAGATGGAGCAAGGTTCTATTGACAAACAACTTGACGCACAAGCTCAGGCACAACAGCAACAGGGTGGCGGAGGAACACCTCCAGGTGGCCCACCACAACAGGGTGGAGGCGGTGCAGGTGGTGGAGTTACACCAATGGATGTGCAAGGTCAGGCTCAAGAGTTAGCCCAGCAATGGGCATCAATGCCTGAAGGTGATCGTAGGAAAAATATGCAACAAATAAAAGCTAGTGATCAAACTTTGTATTCTTTAGCTAAACAGTTTTTAGAAGATATGCGTAGCAGCGCTAAGTCACAAGGTGTACAGCAAATGTACGATCAAGCTGGTGGTCAATAAGAAACATATACCGCAACAACCTAAGGCACCCTTGATACGGTCTGCCTCAGATAACTACAACCCAAAATATAAGGGTAAATCGGGCAAGCATGGCAAGCCCGAACATATGGGTAGTTCGTTGCCAAACAATAAATCAAAAAAAGAAATGAATGAACAAGATGCAAGCCATAACGACTCCGCAGAACGTAAAGAAAAAGCCGATTCTGCTTTTTCAGAAAACCCCAACACTGTTGTCAGTGCTTCCCCTAAAGATACTCCAAAAGATAAGGGATTCAGCGATGATGATAAGTATATGGAGTGGAAGGGCAAAAGAGTATTGCGTGACCAGTCATCCTACCAAGCAGATTCTGAAGAGAAAAAGCCTGAAGAGAAAAAGCCTGAAGAGAAAAAGCCTGAAGAGAAAAAGCCTGAAGAGAAAAAGCCTGAAGAGAAAAAGCCTGGTTCAGAGGATACGGCTAAGCTGACACGGGTTTTGGCACGAGAAGCTTTGGACACGTGGGTACAGACGAAGAAGCATCAAAAAAATACTACTAACTCAGTTGTTGGCTCGTTTTCTTACATATTAGGTATAAGTTCATTAGTCGTGGCTGGCTGTGCAGCTTTCTTTAGCGTAAAAGGTATAGCTCTGTTGTTTGCTGGATCATTTGTTGCTGTGAGTATAATGGCAGCAGGCTTAGAAGTAGCTAAGCTAGTGGCCGCAAGTTACTTATACCGGTACTGGCGTAGTACACCAACACTACTTCGGTGCTATATGTTTTCTGCTATAGGTATATTAATTGGCATAACATCTTTAGGTATATTCGGTTTTTTAAGCGATGCATTTGAGACCACAAAGACTAGGATAGATATTTACGAGACTCAGATTGAAAACTTAGTTACTGAAAATCAAACTATAACTATTCAAATTGAAGAGCATCAATCGGCCGAAACCATTGCAAGCTCTAGATCTGAATCTGCAATTACTGACTACAAAGATATTTATGACTCTTTTGTATCGAGGAAGGGTACATCCAAAGGTCAGTATATAGATAGACTTTCAGCTTTAGACCAAGTAGTTTACGAGTTAGAAAATTCTCCTGGTGGGTTGTTTAGTAGTAAAAAGACTAAACTAAAAAACTTGAATATAGAACAAGCCGATGAAAGACAATCACTAGCTATAGCTATAGCCAAGATTGATACAGACATAGAAACTGAATATAAATCTTTTCTAACTAAAGTTGAGAGTTACAAGGAGGAAAGTAGAAAGCTTGACTCTAGGGTAGACACGGCACCGCTATACGACGTTATAGCTAAGAACAATGACAGTATCTTAGTTTTAAAAGAACAAATAGCTAATACGGACATTGGTAGCTTTAAATTTATTGCACGAGCTTTTGACACTGAATTAGACAGTGTTGTTAAGTATTTTATATTAATAATAGTTTTAGTATTTGATCCACTCGCTGTTACATTAGTTCTAGCTTATAACGTTACATTGGTTAACAAGCAGGATTCATCGGTATGAATTTAAGTTTTAGGGAACTACTACAAAATAGTGAGATTTGGTCGGAGGCTATATCTCTTTTGCAGACAAAGTATGCTAATGAGGGTTTTTCTGGTGAAACTATTTCTAGTGATGAGATACAACACACTTACATAAAGGTTATTATGAAGCTGTTGTCCCTACCATGCAACATAGAGGATTACTCTATCTATCTAACATTTATACCAAAAGATAGTTTCAACGAAAGCGAGTACATAGATGTTTCGGTTGTAGATGAAATCACTGGTATTAATGAAGATTTTAATTCTTTAAATTGGTCTCGCCTTGTTGACTTACCCATAACGCTAGATGAAAATATAGCACATTTGGATGATTCAGAATTATTGTGTGAGCTACTATGGGAACTTACTGTATGGGGTTTTAGCGAAGACATGTCGGTCTTTTCAGAAAAAGATAAGTTTACTACATTTGTGTCTGGTTTTTTAAGAAAAGATTTAGATCGTAATTAATTATTGCTAGGTTTAAGTAAATTCTTTATAGTTCTAACCATTATGAGTAGTAGTAACATTAAAGACATCGCTAAATCAGTAGTTAAAAACTTAATAGAAAAACCGGCTGCTATCGATAAGCAAATCGGTGCAGAGTCTTCTACAGATCTGTTTGGTTCCGATGCAAAACCCGAACCAGCTTCTAAAGATTATTCAAACGTAGATTTATTTGGTAATGTTTCTGACCAAGCTGAAGAAGATCGTTCTGACTCGGCTTTACCTGAAAAAGTTGAAAATACTAATTCTGGTAACGAGGAATCCGAATCTAGTGCAGATTTAAACCAAGGTTATCAAGCATCTAGCGATAAGGCTGATAATATGTATACTGGTAGTGGTAGTGGTCCCAAGATATAATGCCAAGTATAGAACAGACTGCAGCTAATCGCTTAACAGATAAAGGCGATGTGGCTAATTCTAAAGCTAACCAGTTTGGTTATTGGCTCCGTGGTAAAGTATTACCTAACTTAAAGTTTTTACACGACTCAACCAACGACAACAAATACATGCCTGGATGGGCAAGTGCTGGTATTACTGGCAGCGTACTTGGAGCTGGACTGGGTGGTCTGGCTGGTATGTTTACGGGTAGTCCAGGCAGAGGTGCTCTACTAGGTGCTGGCATAGGTGGTTTGGGAATGGGTGCGTTAGGATTTATGCGTAACAATCCTGAATGGGCACAAGACATGGGCATGGCATTACGTAGAGGTGAGAAAGCCGAATCCTATGACGCTAAGAATCCACTCAGTGACCTTACTCCTGAAGAACAGGCCGAGGATTTACTAACTTTAAACAAACAATCTATGCACAAGATTGCTTACGGTCTTAATAGCTCTGGTGACGATGTCATACGTAAACTATATAGAGACACAGAATTAACATTGAGACAGAAACAAGAGCTAACAAATCAAGTTGGAAACTTGAATGCTAACGAGCTACAACGCTTGAATCAAATGATTAGAGGTGCTGTTGGTGGCGGTGTAGGTTTTGTTGTTGCTAAGTATCTATTAGGTTTAGGTAAGTTTGGTACTGTACTAACTACTATTGTGTCAGGACTTGCGAGTGCTAGGTTCGGTTCTCCCACACCATCCCGCCCTACTGATAGTCTGGGACGACCTTACTATATGTAATTATGTCAACTTCAGTTAAAAAGCAAAAAGGTGGTTCGGTCAAAGATGACAGTTCTTGGTTTGGTAGGTACATTGCACAGAAGACATTAAGGCAGGCTGCTAGGAACAATGCTCCAAACTCTGGATTAACTGCTGGTTTAGCCGCATTATCCGCACCCGCACTCGGCCCTGGTGCTTACGCTTTAAACGAAGTTACTCAGAATAAAATGACATTACCTAACCCTAAGGAGGGTTACAAAAATCTGACAGATGCAGAGCGAGATATACTTGAACGTAGTTGGCCTGATCAATTGTTATCTGGTTTAAAACAGTCAGCAGGTTGGGGACTCGCATCTGGTTTGGCAGGAGGTCTGGCAAATGCTGGAATTTCAAAATTTAAAGGAGAGGATATAGATTTGTCTGATCTCGCTTTATGGGCAGCAGTTTCGGGAGGTGTAGGTGGTGCTGCTCCAATTGGATCAGCTGTTGTAAATAAATTCTTATTAGAAAAACTTACTACAAAATCCGATCGTAATACTGCAAAGAAAACAGTTTCTAATCACCCAGGAAAAACAGCACTTCCCTTTGGGGATGCAATAGGAGCAATTAATAGATGAATATAGAAAAACAAATAGGAAAAGACTTAGGGATATTCTACGGTGCTAAAGAGGCTGGTGTACATCCAGAGCATGCATACAAATCAATTGGTGCAACTGATGCCCATGAGTTAAGTTTTAGAAAAAGAGCACATAAAACTGTAATGACTTCTATTCATAGGCTAATGACTAACGAAGGTCATGGTCACACCAAAGCAGCTCAGTTTGTAGCAGCAATATCTAACGTTGAGTGGGATCATGATCCTTTCGTGGAAAAAGCTAGTAATTTGATGTATGATACTATACACCAATCTACCAACGATTTTATAAGATCATGTGGTTCAAATGTTTTATCAAAAACAGCAAGTGCACCACTTCTTGCTTCTGGCAGCCAAGGTTTGTTGTGGCTTCTCGGAACTTTTTCAGCTTTGGGCGGAGCAGGAGCAGGAGCACTAACTTGGAAAGCTAACCGTGACATAGATGAGGATCGCGCTGACAATGAAGCAATGAAACGAAAGCGTGATTACTATAAAAAACTAACTGGAGATATTCAGTCAAAACTTAATAAAAACTACGATGTCTGAGGTAAATTTAGAAGAAATTTTAGCAAAGTCTTTAGCTGAAAACAACTTGATGTCTATGATGTCCACTAAAGAAGTTAACCTGGATGGTAAGTCTGTCTGGGACGAGCAAGCTTCTGTTGAAGGTCAGGCTAATAGGTCTGATGCTTGGAAGATTGAAGATGTCACGACTCGTGTGTACGACATGTCTAACAGTAAAGATGCTAAAGCATATCAGCAACTACTTACAGACAGTTATAAAGAAGATCCCCTTAGGGTAATTATAGAGCAAGAAAGAAAGTTTTGTTCTGAATTATCCAATTGGAAAATTTTTGTAATTAGTGCAAACTTATCTTATAAAAAATTAACTGGTGTTCCAAAATGAATAAAAAATCTAATTTAGATCTAGAATCTATCGCTAAGTGGGGATTGGGTGGTGCAGCTGGCGGAGCTGGTTTATCTGCATTGTACCACTACATAAGGGATTACAAAAGATTACAAGAGGAAGAAACTGATAGTAGTTCAGACGATGATGTATTGTACATACAGGGTAAGAAACGAGAAGCTGGAGAGAAAGCTGCTAGTACACCTATAGACAATTCGGGTGTCGGTAAATTTTTAAAGCTAACAGCAGGAGCAGGTGGCCTTGTAGCAGGCTATAAAGGTGTTGCTAAGCTATATGACATTATTCGTGAAAAAAGCCTTCAAAAAGAATTAGATAATGCTCAATTCGCTTACGTTGACGCTCTTGAATCTAAACGCGAAAAAGAAAACAAGAAATATGCTTCTATAAATAAAGAGGCTATATTAAGTGACACCAAGGCAGGTATATATACATCCATGCTTTTGCTGGCTCTGGCTAGTGGTGTAGTATCTTACAAAACGCTTGATAAATCTTTCCCAGGACGTAAAGATTCAGATAAAGTTCGTGGTAAGAACAGACCTGTAGGTGGTAGGACTATTAAGAGTAGGAGATCAGAACATTTTCCAGAGGAAATAAAAGTTTTAGATGAACAAGGTCAAGTAACCGAAAGTATTGACACTACTTCTAACCCTGATGCTGACGCTATAGAGGGTATGATACGTACTACCAGTTCTGATCCAAAAATTAGTAAAGAGGCAGGATTTGACGATTTAATAGCGGCTGTAGCTGATGGTAGGACTAATGAGATAAAAGAAAACTTACAGTATGGTATAAACCATACCTTTAATACTATAAAGGGTGCTTCTTATAAAAACCCATCTCCAGCAAAAGAATCATTTGCTATAGGCTTGTTAGCTAGAGACCCAATGTTTAAAGAAGCTTTTCTTCCATTATTTGCATCTGAGTTTAGAGAGATGAGCCCGCATATATTTCACTCGGCTTCAGTTATGAATAAAGAAGCACAAGATGTTTTATGTAAGGTAGCTTCAAGTTATGCTCAAGCATTTAGATCCGAAAGAATATCTGCAGATAAAAAATTAGTATCAATACTAAAGAACGCATCTACTCAAGAGAAACAAGCTGCAGCATTTCTCGGTGGCCCTTTAGCTCTAGAAGAAGTTCTTGATGAAGGTACTAGTTTCTTTTCACAAGGCGAGGACTCTGATGATGATGAAGAAGAATCTGAAGAAGAACCTGAAGAGGCTGTAGAGGAAGATGAACTAGATAGTTTCTTTGAATCATCTATCACCGGAGACTACAAAAAAGAAAAGCAATAACACTTAAGTGTGTGTTATATATAATTGAGAGTCGTACTTAATTATTTTGTAGACACTCACGTGTTTACCCTCTTTATATATATTCAATGAGAGGTTTTAACAAATACAACGTGAGTCCAAAAAAGGACCGTACCGTTTACGGTATTGTTTTCGATTCAAAATGGGAGATGCAGGCATATCTTATACTTAAAGATAGCTTACCCTCAAATGCTCGTATGGAGTTAAGTCCTAAATATGAATTGCAACCAAAATTCCGGGACTTAAATGGAAAGGCTGTTCGTGCAATACACTACATTGGCGACTTCCTGGTTACCCACAGGGGTAAAGTCTATCTCATAGACACAAAAGGTTTTGAAACAGATGTGTTTAAAATGAAAGAAAAAATGTTTAAGTTTAAAAACCAAGACATGGAAATAATTAAAATTAAATCTAAAAAGAGATTGAACGAATTAATCTCTATTATTAAATCTTATGAAAGTTAAATATAAATTAACTGTTGACGTAACTTTTGAGGTTTCTAACGAGGATCAATTTCCGATCCTCGAAAAGAATCTTGAATTGTTGCCGGAAATGGCTAAAGACCTTGGCCTACTTGTAGATGGTTTAGAAGAAGATTGTGAATTAGAAAGCATAAGTTCTTCGGTTAAAAAAGGCTCCAATAGGGGTCGTAAACGAAAAACTGCTTAATTAACAAATAACAACTTATTACACAGAGCGTCCTATATGGGCGCTTTTTTATTATGAAAGACTTAGAAAAATTAAATACTCTAGTTAGCGAGTATGTTACAGCTGGTCCTAGACGAGAACACTTACTTAGTTTTATCGAGACTATTGGTGAAAAACTTGAACAGGCTCCAGCTTCTAGTAAGGTATCATTTCATCATGCTTACGACGGTGGTTTGTTACTGCATATTGTAGAAACGTTTCACATTGCAAAAGATATGGTAACGCCTGTATCGGAATCGCTTAATGACACGTTTTCTATTGGAGAAGATGAGTACCATACTAGTGCATGTGTAGATGCTGAGAGTTTACTGATAGTTTCTATATTACATGATTGTCACAAAGCTTGTGATGCTTTGGGTAGCCCTCAGTATGAACCCAACATGTTAAAAAGTGGGTCACAATCTACAGCTATTCCATATAAGGTAAACAAAGAATGTTTTTCTTTTACGTTTCCTTATGACGGTCCAGATTCTCACGTGTCCTCTTTATCTTGGTTACTAGAAAACAATAAGATGAAAATAAGCAATGGTGGCGTAAAATCTTTAGCATTAATTGCTGGCCTATCCCCGGTTTTGTTTAGTTTACTAACACCTTATGAGAAGGACGCCATTGAATTTCATGGTGGTGCTTACGAAACCAGCAAGTATGAGCTCTCTGGTACAGAGAATCCTCTTACAATAATATTCCACTGTGCGGACATGCTTTCGTCGCGTCACGGTAAAACAACAAAAAAATAATAATGAGCCGATCAGACAGTTATACAAAATACAGTTGGTATAAACAAAAAATGGTAAAAGCAGTTACGGAACATGTAGCTGATGCACATATAGAATTAACCACAGCCGGAACAAGACACGAAACATTTGTATTTGTGGACGCTCACGGTGGTTTGGGGTTATGGGTAGATTCTAACGGTAACCGATGCCTAGGTAGTCCTGTGTTGATACATCGTACCCTTGAGTCCAAGGGTGTACAATACCAGGGATTCGTGTTCGAAAAGCACGCTGGAAGGTTTGACTTAGTACGTGCTCACACGTCTTTCTCTCAGTGGCCTGTAAAGTGTTATAATTTGGACAATGCAAATGCTCCACAGATTGTAAGCGATTTCTTTGGGTGTAACTCATCAGCTTACGTACAGCAGCATGATCCTTATACAAATCAAAGTACTGCTCATGAGTTGGGTGGGTTGATTTACTATGACAACAAAGGTGTGGGTAGGGCTTCAGAAGTTGATGCCTTAACCAGAGATAACAGGATGGACGTACTATTACACTTCTCGGCGGGAAAACGTAATCGATACGCACATTGTAGGCATCCCGATAGTCATAGTTATGACCCAGATAGAGATATAGTGGGTAACATAGCTAGGTACAATCGTCCCTACTGGTATATATCTGACTGCGGCGCGGGTGATGGTAATAAGTGGAACTTCGTATTTTTATACGGATCTCACAGGGAATTAAATACAACAGTACAAGTGGATCCACTGCTAGGACGATTAGAGCCTATTGGTTCTCCATTAGGAATACAGCGACAGCACAAAGTATTCTACAGTGAGGTAGACATGGCTTGTTACAGCTATGCAGAACAGTCTATGGATCCATCTTATAGAGAAACTATGATTAATAAACTTCCGTTCACACCAGTGTTATCAGGAGTTGAAAGAGAATTGGTTTCTGAAGGAGAATATAGAACTAACGGAGATGACTCGCGAGCATTTATCGGAACTAACGATAATGATGAAGATCGAGAAAATAATCCGTATATGTAAGTAAAACTAAAAAAATATAAAAAACTATGAACGAAAATACGCAAGCCGAAGAGGCCGTTGAATTATCACAAGATCACACTCAAACTCTTTACTGGTCTGGTAAACCCATACGGGTTACTAGGACCATGAGTGGTATACTAGCATTCTATGCACAAGACATTGTTGATGCGCTTGAAATATCTAGAGAAGACTATGGTAAAATTATGGAACTACGCCCGGAACTTGAATTTGCATTCCCAGAAAATGGGAGTCTTATCTTGGAACCTGGCATATACTTCTTAATGTTTACATCTGAAACTGAAGCAAGTAGGGAATTTGTTGTTTGGGTGACCAACAACGTACTCCCCGAGATTCGGAAGTTCGGGTCTTATGTAGAGAAGAAAGAAGATTCTCCAAGTGTTCTGTTAGAGCTTCGCAATGAAGCTGCTATGTCTAGAGAGTTACAAGAGTCACGCTATCAAGAAATGAGTGATCACCTTAGTGCAGTTACTCAGAAGTTGACTGACATGGCTACTATTATACATACATCGTCGTTTCCAATAGACGAGAATGTACAGTCTAGTAAAATTAGGAAAAAACGTGTAGAGAAACCGTTTACAGATGAGCAGAATATTCTTTATAAGATACTGCACGAACAAGCAGCACAAACAATCGGCTCCCGGCGTAATGCTGGTGCTAGTTTTGCTGCTAGTTTTTCAGCTCTGTTTTATGACCCTAACAAGCACCAAGACAAAAAAGTTGCAGGTGGTATACTAGGTAAATTAGGTACTATACATAGGAACGGATTAGAGTCTGCTGGCGTTGAGGAATACCTAGACTGTTGTAGAAACGTTATAGGCATGTTTGGGCTAACCCCGGTAACCATTGATATATGGGATGAGGGTTTGTCTATTGATTCTGATGACGATCGACTAGCTTTTATAGAGCTCCACAGTATAGGTAAGCCTGAGTTTAAATTTACACCGGTTGATGACATTGTACTCAAGGATATAAAAAAGTAATGGATTTAGTAAAACGAAAGATATTACATTTTCTTAATAGTAGTCGTAATGCTGATAAAGTTTATATTATCGAAGTTTTTCGATTTAAAGAAACTTGCGGCTATGTTGAGTCAGTAGTAGTAACTTGGGGACGTAGAACTAGTCAGCGACTTACCTCTCAAACAAGACTACATAAAGTAAGTAGTCCGAGATCTGTCTTGAAAGAGTATAACGCTTTAATTAGAGAAAAGGAAAAGAAAGGTTATGCACAGGTCCCACTGTGTCGTGTACTGGATGGTAGTACAGAAATACCTGGGTACTACAGGCAACTTAGGAGTGATACTAACGACCAAGTCGCTTTTTCCACAGCAAACATTCCAGTTAGAGAAGCTATACACGTTGAACAAAATCTAACAAGAAACATAACATGAGCTATAAATATAGTATAAAAGACAACGAGTATTGTGGTATACTTGACAAAGACGGTTTGGTGTCTCTTGCTGTAAGGTCAGTTGCATCTGCAGCTGACTTGTACAAAGATGCTGAAAAACAAGGAGCATGTTACTTCGAAATAACTCTTAATGAGAACGAAGCTGACATATTTACATCCTTACAAAAACAAAACGATGCACGGGGAGCGGCAAAAGCAGTAGTTCAGTTCGATCAAGGAACACTATCTGTGCCCGAGCATAAATCTGAAAACTGGGATGAGTTACTAAAAAAGTTAAATATATGACAAATCAAATACCAAAAAGCTTTACCAAGCAAACCATTGGCTCTGTAGAAAAACAATTCGATTCAAAAGATACTGTTTTTATACAAGCAATTGAACGTTGTCGTGAAGGACAGGATATACTTCACAGGGGTGCAGTAGAGACCCATAAAACTATTGAGAAACTACTAGACGAAGTAATAGACTTACGCAATGATGTTGATGATGTTAAGAAAACTAATCAACAAATACTTGCAGCTATTAAAGATCTAAATAAATAAAACCAAGCGGGAGTAGCTCAGCTGGATAGAGCAACGGCCTTCTAAGCCGTAGGTCCTGGGTTCGACTCCCAGCTCCCGTACCATACAATTATGACACAAGAAAATACAGAAAAAGTATATGAGCTTCGGGGTAAAACCAAAGTTCAAGAGTTAAATATTCGTGATCAATTTATTATAAGCCAAGCTTTGTGCATTGCATCAAAAGCGATGGCTGATGAAAAATATCCCGAAGATAGTAATATTGCTGACATGGAAGAACTTATTACTAATAAGTTTCCATTGTATCGGTCTATTGAAGAAGCCTCTAAAATGATGAATACTGGATGTGGAACAACAGAATCTTAAAAGATACTGACGTAAACGGAACTACGTTATATAGCTTGTATGAAGTCTTTTATAATGAAGCTGGAGAAATTGCTGCACATAGTGAAGAGCCTGTAGGTATATCTCATTACGAAGACATAGATGGTCTTCTAGAGAGTTTACTTTTGATGGTTAGTGATGTGGAACAGCATATATCCGGTGAAAAAGATATACTGACTTTGAATAATATTGAATTTAAAAATTTTGAAGATGATGATGACAAAAATAATGGAAAAGAAAAAAGTGAAAACTGTGATGAAGAAAAACGAGACACTCCCACAGATAAAGGTTGTGGATGTAAAAAATGCTAACGATTTAGTTCACCTGGACTTAGACTGTGAAGACGAAGCTTTCGAGCGAATGGTTGAACTTGGACAAGATAACGCTACAGAAGATGATTACTTCAAGATAGGTATGGATCATTTCTTCAAAGAGCTTGCTAATGAAAACCCCTGAAACAAAAGACAAAGATCATCAAGCAAAGATGTATAATGATCTTTTGGGACGTTTGGAATCTTTTCAGGAATTACTAGCTGAAAAAGGTCCAGAACTGATAGACTTAGTAATATCTGAAATGAGAGAGATGGTCATACTGGGCGACTACAGTCGCGTAGGACTTGACGTAGACGAAGATTACACAGTTGTTGATGTGGAAGATTTGCTAGATTCTGGTGTATGGACTCGGGTGCCAAAGAAAGAATAATAACACGGAGGGCCCGTAGCTCAGCGGTTAGAGCAGGGGACTCATAATCCCTTGGCCCTCGGTTCGAATCCGAGCGGGCCCACCAACTTAATTAACAATCTTTTTAATAAAGATTTTTTCTTTTTGACAATACGAGGACTAGGGAATCTACCCCAGTTCCCCATGCCATCGTAATCCATCGTGTCATGTTTATTGGTCATATAAATATAACGAATTATAACAACTACAGGTTCACTATGAAAATATTAAAAGTAACAAGTGTTAGATACTTTGAGACTAATAGAGGGTTGGGGTATCAAGCAAAAACTAATGTACCAACTGTTGAGATATTGAATGATGGCCACGGTGGCTGTACGTATCTCGAAGGTTCGGCAACTAATATAGCTCCTTACAAACAACTAGACTGGGATAATGAAGACCAACTGGAAGAGTTGATTAATCATTACGAAGGGATTAATTATGAAATCTAAAATAAAAAGCAACGATGTAGGCTACCAGTACATTAAGCTAGACGATACCGCAAAAACAGCTTTACGGTTACTCATACGCTGTGCTGAAGAAAAATTTGAACAGGCTAGAGTCGTACAGAAAGAAGATATAGCATGTCTCACTGCAGCCCAATACATAAAGGAACATATAAAAGATGAGTAAATTTAAACCTTACCAGGACATACTCCCGGTAGATGATGAGAGTCCTACTATTGAACTACCTAGTGGTAAAAGAATTTATTACATAGAATATGTTAAAAATTATTACGTTACTGGTAATCTACGTGTTATTGCAGAATCTGACGAAGAAGCAGCTAGATATGCTCAAGATGAGTTACTTGTAGATTCAAATGGGCATATAACACATGATCGGGCTGATCTATGTGAAGACGATGATGAGCCATACATAGATACATGTAGAGAAGAAGATCCTACAAGATTTAGTAAATCAGATTTCGAACACATGCATTACATGCTAACCGACCATTGAGATGTCTGTATTTAGATATAAAAATATTGTGTTAGTATTACCCCACATTTCGGCTATAGAAAGTCATACAATGACTCAGTCTGGTTGTAGGAAGCCTTACAGGATTCTTATATACTCTGGGGCTAAAGTAATCTCCGCTTTTACTTTTGAAAATGAAGGTGAACGAGATGAAGACTTTACTTTTCTGACAAATCGACTTACAAAATACTACTGTAATGGCACAGTATAATTATTTAGCACTGTTATTATTGTTAACAGGCTGTCACACCAAACCACAAAACTTAGAACAAGTTAGTAGACCTCCACCATTCTGGCCACCCCACGAGCATATTGGTCCTGGTATAAATGTTAGATTTGGTGAAGATCCATTTAATGTAAACGGAACTCGTTTACGCTTTTTAAATGAAAACAACAAAAACATAACCGTAGACAATGAATAAGTATTACTTACTGAATATTCTTAACGTATTGAATTTTAAATGGAACTGTTGGATTGGTTGGATCCATGATGTATCTGCTAGATGGGGTGTAGGACACACTACTGTTTGGTTTTACGATACGTTTACATGGTATTTACCTACCAGCTATAAACTTATAGGAGACAAGCCTTACAACGAATATTTGCTACAGTGTGAGTTGGACACAGCGAATCATCAAATACGGTATTACTCAAACTTAGCATTTGAATATCAATTAGCTTACTTAGAAACCTTAATTTCAGATGAAAACTCTGAACTAATATACGAAAATAAAACAACAATAAAAAATGAACACAAAATCAAATGACCCATTTGCTGCGAAGATTCGTAAAGCAAACCGTTTAGCTTCCAAAAATAAAACCGGAGGCGGAAAAGCAATTTTGAGGAAATTGCATAATAAAATGAAACTAGAAAGGAAACGAACAAGTGTATAATCCAGAAGAAGATGACGAAAATAACGAAGAAACTGATACTCCAATTCTAAAACGATGTGTTGTTGAATATGAGTTTCCTGAAAAGGGAGTGACTATTCGTGAAGAAATGACAATCACGCAGACAGGAGGTATTTTCGGGGAGAAAATTGCTGAGATCAAAGTTACCGAAGGTGACCAATCTGAGCCTAATGTATTTTGCAAAATGCCTGTACCTCAATGGGTGGGTAGGCTACTAGCTGTAGTTAGTAAAACATGTAACGCATCATCTCCAGAAAATATGAATTCAAAATCTTTGGAAGAAATTAAACCTATTCACAAATATATATTTAAACGATGAAAAATACATATCCACAAGCCATACCTAACGATCCTCTACCTGACAACTTTTTACATCATATCGGGGGAGCTGTTCGTGGTAAAATGAAAACAGTTTATCAAGGCCGTGAAGCCGAGCACTATCCATACTACATTCATGATGTACGTATGCTGGTCCAGGGTACTAAGAACGTAGATAACCTTAGAAAGTTTATTGAAAATCATAAACGTATCTATGGTTACGCTGACGGTCCGTTTCTTGGTATTTATAATTTAGAACAATACGAGATTACCGAGAACACTATTGGTATAGTTAATGACAAAGATCTGCGAAAGCATGTTAAGCAGAAAATGGCCGAAGGTGCCATGTCTGATATACCTAGAAATATTGTATAACAACGTGTTATATATATTTGAGTGACATCGTTCCCGGGGTTCTCTTTAGATATTATTTCCTACGTTGGTTCGTCTAATGACAAGACACGCTTATGGTTATTAGGTAAGAGCTATACTGAATGTGATATCGTTGACTACTAGAAAGGTAAAATAGTAGCTTACTTTATTGCACCATCTATACGAAATGAGATAAGGGTTGCACGGACTACAAATAAACTGGAGCCGGACTTAAGCAATCAGGTTAACCGTAGTTCAACCCAGATTATATTCTACGGAATATAGTCAGGTGATAATGCAAGTAAGTCCATCCCTGTTCGACAATATCAACAATCCTTCTGCACGCACAGAAGAACGTTGTGCGTTCGAGCATAATGTAAACTAGGCAACTAATCCCTCACCGACGTAAAGGGTGCTATCATACTTAGCTCGAACGCAAGACCAATCAGCGCGTGCGCGGTTTGTTTTGATTGTAGCACATAGTGTGTATAGCACCCTAAAATTTAAACAAAACTGATTTCTCATCCCCGAGAATACCTCGCGGGGTAGTAGGTCCTCATTATGCCTGCTACCCCGTTTTTTTTAAATTTTTATATATTAGAAAAATTGTACATATGTACATGGTACTGACAGTTAAATAAAAAGCTTGTCAGGATGTAAAAAATCGAACAATTATTAAAATAACTATGTTAAATGAAAAAATAAAATTACCGTGTTATACTGCCACGTTTAAAATTCCATATAAAACTTACATGGCTACCTTACAATTGGGTATGTACGAAACTACATCCCGGCTAGTTAATAGCAATTTTGTATATAGGACTCAAGAATGTGCTGGTGGTCGTAGGAAAGCATTGGATAAAGTGTGTAATTGGTACTGGGATAAGTACAAAGGAGCTTGGGGACAGGCTCACGAGATAATGGTTTTAAACGACCCTTATATGGAAGTTATGTACAATGACGATTTTAATTGTGCAGATAAACTCAATCGTTACTTAGATGATGAAACCATTGATAAGTTATTATCTGACTGTAACGAAGAGCTAGTACGTGAGGACAACGATACGTTTGGTAAACACCACCCTCGTAATTCGGTAAAACGTAAAAAAAGGCGTAGAGTATATCTCGAACATATTGGCGATGGTTTATACCAGCATCCCAATACTAAAGTTATGTACTTTAGGGACACTGTAATTCCGCAGATTACACATAATGGTTCTAAGGGTCATCCTGGTGAATACATTCAAAAACGAAAAGTCAAAGACTTCAAGCTTATGTCTAAGAACATAGAAAAAGCTATAAACGAAGTACAAACAAGGTTTGGTCATGCAATTAGTTTGGGATAGTATACTAGGCGAATCTCGACCTTACGGTTCTCCCTCTACTAGTTATTCATACGTAGAGAATATAATTGCAAACGTAGTTGAAATGAATCCTGACTCCTTGTTAATAGGAACTCCTGAGGATAGAGAAAGATATTACCCTGCCATATGCGGACACACTACAGACTGTAGATTCGTTTATTCGGTAGATAGGTTGTTAGAAATTTTATCTGAAGATATGCCTAGAGAAGAAGCACAAGAATTCTTTGACTATAACATAGAGGGTGCATTTGTAGGAGACAATGGCCCCATATTTATTTACACAGAATTTATTTAAAAACTAAAAAAAATAATGAGCAAAAAAACATACAAAGTAGCAATCTGGGAAGAAATTTCCGGATACATAATGGTAGAGTCTGATAATGAATCAGAAGCAGAAGATAAAGCTGAAGAATTAATTAATCAATACGGAGTTGAGCAACTGTTATTTCCTAATCCTCAGTTAAAAGATGATTGGGAAGAAGACATAACTGCTTACTGCGGAGATCACACACATGGTGGTAGAGAGGTATTAAGTTGTGAGTACACCGGTGAGTCTGACTCTAAACTAGACGAGTACAAACAAGGAGGTACAGAAGATGAGTGAACTTGAATACAAATCAATAATTAAGCAAAATGCTGTTATTGTGTTGGAAACTAAACTGTCAAACATTGACATGGATATGGGAATTGTTAAAACTAGGATGGAGAAGCTATTAAAAGAGCAGACTCGTTTACGTGAAAGACGAATCCAAATACTAACAGAATTAAAACAACATAAAGAAGTAATAGAGAATATATGAAAACTATATTGATAACAGGCGGTGCCGGCTTTCTAGGAAGTCATCTATGTGACAAGTTACTAACCTCATCCGGAGATATTCATATTATATGTATGGATAATTTATTTACGGGTTCAAAGGATAACATCAATCATTTACTTGGTCATCCTAGGTTTGAGTTCATGAGACATGACGTAATTGATCCATTTAGACTTGAAGTGGATGAAATATATAACTTGGCATGTCCAGCATCTCCTGTTCATTACCAGTACAATCCATTGAAGACTGTACAGACTTCGGTAATGGGTATGATTAACGCTCTTGATGTTGCTAGTGAGACTGGTGCTAAGATACTTCAGGCAAGTACATCTGAGGTCTATGGTGATCCTGATGTTCACCCACAACATGAATCATATAATGGTAACGTAAATCCTATTGGACCACGTGCATGCTATGACGAGGGCAAGAGGTGTGCTGAAACGCTTTGTTATGATTATTTTAGGGAGTATGAGGTAGATATACGTGTAATGCGTATATTCAACACGTACGGGCCTAGAATGGACCCTGATGACGGGAGAGTAGTATCAAACTTTATAGTTCAAGCTTTGAAGGGAGAAGAATTAACTATATATGGGGATGGTTCTCAAACGAGATCATTCTGCTATGTAGATGATTTACTGGAAGGTATGGTAAGACTAATGAACTGTACCAGAGATGAACTACGTGAACATGCTAACAGTGGACCAGTTAACATTGGTAACCCTGATGAGTTTACTATAAAGCAACTAGCTGAACTAATAACGGATAAGATCAACCCGGGTGCAATGGTAAAAGAACTACCGTTACCTGAGGATGATCCTACTCAACGACGACCAGACATCACACGTGCTAAAGACATGTTAGACTGGAAGCCAACTATCAATTTGAATGATGGCTTAGATAAAACAATAGCGTACTTTGAAAAACTATTAAGTAACGAGTGAGCTCTGACACACTGTTTTTGTGTGCAATAGTACTCTTACTTGTATTGTACGCTATAGATGTAATAAGGTAAGCGTACTACTTAAGTAGTACTTTGCTTTGATATGTATTGATATATCATTGTAGCTGTCTGTAATGATATGCTACAATGGTATGTTAGTATTATGATATTAAATGATATCTGTTATGATAGTATTGAGATATACTATGATACTAATGATATGTTATGATATAGAAATTAACTAAATACTATGAATAAAGGAAATAAAGGAATTACTATTAGTGAGTCTAGGTATTACGACCAGGGTGTTATAGACGCCAAGGATGCTATCGTTAGAAACCTAGATGATAAGATACGTAGGGAGATGGCTACCGCTGCTGATAAAAGTGGAAGTTCGGATTCAAGGTTGCTGGCCCCTGTAAGACTAAACTTGTTACTTAGTTTACAAGATGAACTAAATACTGTGTGTATTGACATATATAAGCCGAACAATGTATGACTTAGAACGAATACAGTTAAACATGCTACGTTTAGGTTTACCCGATCCTCCCATCAACTTTGGTGTAGAAATTGAAGACATAAACTTTGTACACCATGTACCTTCTATGTGCATGGACTGTGGTGAAGAAAAACTCACACAGGAAGAAGGTGCCATAAGTAAAGTGTTTGATGACGGGGATGTTATAACAATAGATCCAGCTACTAGTTTCGTATGTGATTACTGTGGTTTTCGATATGTTCCTCACGAATACGATTCTGTATTCTTAAAAAAATATTCATTAACTAAATTTTAAAATGAAAGATGCAAAAAACTTTCGTTCTTGGACTAAGAACCCTAATACTCCAGAGAGCGATAAAGAAGATAAAGTAATGCACATAGTTCGGTTTGAAGTACCGATTAATGTGACTGAAAATGACGGAAAGTCCGGTAATGAACTTATGCCTGTAGAGTATGAGGTTATGGCTAGCTGCCCGGTTGATGCAATTGAACATGTTAGAGAAAACTGGTTATGACAGATAAAAAGAAAACAATGAAAGATGTAGTGTTAGCATTTTGCTTACAGGTTGCCCAAAAACTAGGTAAAGATCCATTAGAAGCAGAACTAGATGTACGAAACTATGTATTTCCTGCCATGAAAGATTTAGATAAAGAAATTAGTGAAGAACAATATCTAGTTGCTTTAAAGGATATGAAATTAGATTCTAATGCTGCTGTTAAGTGGGCAATGGAAAGTATTACTCTTCCTGATAACGATACTGACTCTGCTTTTAAAGATTTCCTTGAACGACCCAGTAGAAACTAATGGACGACTTAGACTTAAGACTAGCAGTATTAAAATCAAAGAATCCTCCACCACTTACGTTGGAGGAGATAGCTGATTTTTGTGACATTACCAAACAAGGTGTGCAGCAGATACAACAACGTGCACTGCGTAAGCTTGCTAATGAGTTTTGGGACGATAGAAAAGTATTATTGTCTGAATTTAAAAATTCTGACTTCAATATGTTCTACGGTGATTGTTATGATTCGCCTAAGAATGTTTAAACATGCAAACGTTCCTACCTAAACCTACGTATACTGAATCTTTTGCTTGTCTGGACAACAAAAGACTAGGCAACCAAGTTTACCGAGAAGGCAAAACGCTACTAGGTGGCGGTTGGCCAAACCACCCAGCCTCAAAGATGTGGCGGGGCTACGAACATCACTTGGCGCTTTATTGTTTTAGAGGGGCTCAAGAAATGGTACGTAGACGTACATGGAAGGAAGAAGTATGCATTAGATGGTTACATTACTTCCAAGATAAGATAACAGAACATGAAGATACTGGATACCCTCCATGGGTTGGTTTTCCACCACTTCATGCTTCCCATCGTAGTAATTTACTACGCAAGGACCCGGAATACTATGGTCAGTTCGGTTGGGAAGAACCAGATGACTGGGCATATGTATGGCCCACAAACAATAACACACTATGACTAAACCAAATAAAGATTATGTTACTCGGGAACAGTTCGACGAAGTTGTTGATCTGTTGGACGAGTTGTTTCAACAAGCTGACGAAGACACTCCTGGTGATTGTCGGACTGAACACTTTCGTTCTGCAATGTACGATGTTGAGGAAACTCTGATACAGCTCAAACGTCGTCATCGCATTGAGACAGAAGACTAATATGTGAAAATTCGAAGTACAGTCAAAGCTAAGCCTACGTCGATACACCGGCGTCTAAATAAGACGCTTCCGCGCAAGGCAAAGCATAAAAAACCTCCTCCTAGTGAGTGAGGTTTTTTTTAGCTATCTGTGTTATATATATTTGGATAACCAAGTGTATTATTGCAATAAAACCACAAAAAACAAAAAAATAACAATGAATAAAGCAATAGAATTATTAAAAGAGGCTGTTAGCCTCTTAAGGGAGATCAAACATCTCCTGGGAGCTGTACGTACAGCAACTGTACGAAAGTTACCAACTTCGTATTCTAGCCCGGGTTCCGGTTACAGAGTCATCATCGAAATGCCGGAGGTTGACAATGAGTAAGTCAGGAAGAGTTTCAGCGTTTTACGATCGTTCAGTTGTGTACGGTGAAAACTATATGAACGGAGCGATCCAATACTGTAAGTGGGGAGAAACCCTCGGTATAGGTGTAGGACACTTACCTCCTGAGGATCGTGCTGATGTTAGTCAGGACATGTTTACTCATTCCAACATTCTGGATAATCCCAATCCTGCCGTTACCATAGACAGCATTCGCCCCTCCTCGGGCTTTTTCGCAATGGCCAACTTCCATCCCATGCAAATCCTGGAGAACGATTACTCCAACCTGACAATCCTCATGATAGAACAATACAATGAGGGTCAGTGGGGATTTCCTATGGGTGGAGTGGAAGAGGAGGATGCAAATCTTCTCGACACCGCCATTAGAGAGTGGGACGAGGAAACTGGTAGACAGCTACCACTCGAATCATCCCTCTGTAGCTACTCAAGAGAGTACAGCGATACAATCCATATGGAACCATTCCGGAGATTCAAAAATCAGGTCAGTAAGCCATATCAGGCTGTGGCTTTAGGAAAGTCGCTCCTGGATAACTTGTATAGGTGGACATACTACAGGAATACTGTAGCTGGTCCCAAGAAAATGAAATGTGTAAATCTCATTCCACTTATTACAGATTATCCTTCGGATATGGATTGCATGGAAGCACTCAAGAATCCTTCCACTCACAGTCCGGAAATACTGCAGAGTGCCTGGGTTCCTTACTACGAAGTCTTAGAGAGAGTTTGTGATGTAGACCGAGCGGTATTACGTCACGGCATGAATGACTTAGCGTACGGACTTAAGGTTGCTTATCATAAAAGTGCTCGTGACTATCTTAAACCATTCCGCAAACGCCCGGATCAAACCACAACTAATGGACGTATACGAAACATGTTCGAAAAGTTTGGTATGGCTCCAGAGTCATCGAATCTGTCGGCTTTGGCTGATAAGATTTATGAGGCTGATCAGAAAAGCGAGAATGACCGGATCGAAGACTGTCTTACTGAGGAAGAGTCATGAGAAAATCCAGAAGATATATACCTGAGGATCATGCCCGTCAGTATTGGTTGAATAATCATACCCGGGCAAAGGAGGCCAATCTATCCAGTGAATTCATTACCGCCTACAAACATAGGCGTCGTAATTATAATGACTCAATCATGGAAGCAAGCAGCCAAGCTCTGAACGATATAGGTTATTGGGATACACTTGACCCGTACAAGGCCAAGGATCCTTACACATATATTATGAGTACGTTAAAGGAGGGATCATCATGAGTGAGGTAACCTATCCGTTGCTCAAGACGTCTGCAGGCGAAGACTGGGAGTACTTTGTTATAATTGATGGTAAGAAAGATACTGGAATGGAGAGGAGGATTCCTATCCGTACTATCAACGATGGCAATGATACTATCTACTTATCTAAGGGTAAGCTCATAACGCTCCCCGCAGATGGCCGGTGGCAGACCTTGTCAAACGGAGAGCCACGATCAAAATGGCAACAACTACGAATGGAGGGATCATCATGATTCTGTTCCACGAACATATCGAGTCGATATTCCGAGCTCACAAGCTCAGCGTATCTGGCTTATGCGAAAAGATCGGATGCAGTCGTGCTTATATCTACAGTATCTGGAGACGGGAACATGTACCGACGATGCGTTTCTTGATGAAGCTGTTCAAAAATCTAGAAATCTCAGAAGATTGGAAAGCTGAAATCTTCGAAGCCTTCAAAACTGCTGAAGCGGAGAAGCCCAAGAACCAAGGTCAGAGCCATTTAAAAGATCTCAAAGATATGGTGGCCCGCTTGGAGGAAAGAGTAAATATGTTGCACGACAAATTTAACATCGTTGTGCAACATATTAACACCCAAGACAAGAAAGGAGGATAATAACATGCTGGATACTATATTCACTGCTGTCTTGTTACTACCAACTATGGCTATCCCGATCGTTCTCATTATTGATTTGTTTATGAGCGATCCGGACGAGTTGTTTAAAAAGTAGTACCAGATAAAATAAACCCCTAGTGACAGTAGGGGTTTTTTTTACTTATAGCTCATAGTTTCTATTTGTAATCTTTTAAGCCTTATTCTTTCTTTTAACAGCTCTACTGTAAAGAAGTTCCATGCGTCCTTATCTTCATTAGCTACAGCCGTCATTATTTCCCTTTCGTAAACCTTTATCCAATTTATTTCGGATTGTTTATGAGTTTTCTTATTTATTTGTTTTGCTTTTATATTACAACCATGGGTCAGCATACTTATTATTATAATTATTACATATTTCATATTTGTGGTATGTTATAATATAGCTGAGGTATCAAATGCTGGCAATCATGCAATTCTAGGGGTTTTTGTGTTATTAATATTTAGTCCACACTAATAACAATTAAAACAAACTTATTATGAAAACTCACAACATAACAATCGTAGTGTGCTTGATCGCTTTATGCTACATCGGTATAAGTCGGGTAACTGGACCTCAATACGTAGGTTACAAGATCCAGCCACTTTATAAGGAAACTGCCTGTTCATACATGACCAGAGCAAATTCTATTATAATGAACAATTTAGATCTGGAAACTGAGGACAAAACTATTCTCAGAGAAAGATATGAAATAGTTAAAAAGGTAAAGAAACTGGTCGGGATATATTCGCCCAGTAACCTTGGTATAAGTCAGAAACTTCCAATTGATGAAGTAACTGAACTACACCGAAAATCAATACTAATAAAAGAGAGGATAAAATAATGTTCCATAACATCCCATATAAACTTGAAAATTACATACCACAAATGGCGGATGTGCAGTTTTGCACGTGTTCGACATTTCAGTTAGAGCGGAGAAGGCAATTGACTACCAATAACGGTTTACCCGATGCTCTACTAGGCATGTGCTTATAACAGTACAAAAAAGAAATCTCATATTTGAGGTTTCTTTTATATATGGGATGTCTATACTTACACACATGAACCACCAAGATAGAATTTTTTTAGGTTGTATTGCAACAGCCATAAGTGAGAAGACTTACTTAGAATTTGTTAAGATGTTATCAACTAACAATTTAGAACACCTCATACACCCAAAAGATGTACAGTTCATGAATGATGCATGCGAGTTGTATGTTAACAGGAAAGCGACTAAGACGTTGCATGAGTTAGGTTCTATGTTACAGAATCACACTGATATCGCTGACTAGATTTATTAGTTGACGCATACGGTTACTAACCTTAGAAACAAGCTTATGAGTAATAACCAATTAGCAAAATTATCGCTAACAGTATTGATAACAATGTTCAGTATAGGTTTCTATTCTGGGTTTACACAGACAAACTTGTCAGGATTAATAACTATAGGTAGTTTAATATCCTGTATAGTACAAGTATTCTGTATTACTAGATTGTGGAAGTCTAAAGAATAAATTTATTAAATAACATGGGCCACTATTGCCCGGTTGTTTGAGTTGGAAAGAAAGCTCATCTCGCATCTGAGGTGAGCTTTTTTTTACTTATGAGCTCCTGTGTGACTGACTTTTATTGTTTGACGAAAATCTATATATTTGGCACAATTAGTGTTATGACGGTGGATTGACCGTTAATGTTACTACATAAGAATAGCGTACTTATGTCGCAGAAAAAATAACAATATAAAAATAAAGAATATGGCTACAATAAAACTAATGCAACGCCCTGGTAAGGGTTTATTAAAAGCAAGAGGTACAACTACAGGCATGTATATTACCTCCAATATAAAACAAGATGGTAAAAACTGGGGTCAAACGACTAATCAAACTAATTGGTTTGCCGGTGTTCCACGTGAATATATGAAAGGTTATCGTCTAGTATATAGGGCTATTACAATACCAACAGCTAATGTTAGCGCTCACTATACTAACCATATGGGTTCAGCCGGTGGAATGAAAGCTAATGCCGCAGATATGGTATTTACAACGCCACACTTTATAACCAGGAAAGAAAGTTATACTTTGTCTCCTAATGGTTCAGTTAGTCGAACTGGTAGTTACACTTACGGTTTTAAACAGGGAACCAGTAGTATTGCTTCTAGTAGTGGTTTTGACTACGGATTAAGCGATGGACAAAATGGATATAATACATGGGATGATTCTTCCAATGGTTTAGACGATGGAGCACTAAGTGCACCACAAGCACCTAGTAGGCTTGATATGTCAGGAGACAGTCGCAAATTACAACGTGTTGTTGAGATTTGGACTAATGACCTATTTCACGGAGGTTACTTGAGTGACGTTATGTGTGATTCAGCTGAACAAGACTGGAAATTCGGGCGATACAGTACTACTAATACATCACAAAACTGGCACCTAAAAGGTTCCTATATATTCAATACATCTCGTAGAACTGGTAGAAAAGTTACCTATGAAGATGGTAGTACAGTCAACAATACATTCGATGGAACTGCTGAAGATGGAACTGGTTCAGTAAATCCTGGTTAATATATCATACACACTAAACTATTTAAAAAATAAATTATGGCACATACAAAAATTATACATAAGAGAGTAACAAGTAATGGAAATGGTACAACTCAGTACGCTGTTAAAGAATTAACTGAAGCTCCTAACGGAGATTCTGGAAGATGGTGGAAGAACATGGGTGCTGGTGGACTTACTTGGTCTAGTAACTTTCCAGATGCTGCTTTGGCAGAAAATTTAACTAATTACAGGTTGAAGAAACGCGTAGTTGTTAAAACAAATGTAACGGCAGGTAACTACAGAGCTACTAAAACATGTACCTTTGGTTATACAGCCGGTGGTACTGGTACTGAAGCTAAGGCTTATAAGTCCTTAGACATGACTGCTGAAGCACCTAGACCGGACATGGGTAACGTTACTAACGACCAAACCTGGGAAGACTATTCTGGAAACTTAGTAAATGTAAAAGAGGTATGGGAAAAGCTTTACCAAGGTGACCCACATGGTAGTGGAGCTAAGGATTTAAACGATGTTCTTAGGACAGATATGTGTTTAGATTCTGACGCAGAGTTTTATCATGGTAACGATACTGTGTTCACACCACCTGCTAATTCATCCACTTATAATTTTGCCGAAGTGGAGGCTATGATGCTTACCGCGATGCGTCAGATCTACTCTCCAGTTCCCGGGTTCCCAGAGGATGGTGACGACAGTATTACAGTGCAAGGTAATAATAATGGTTACATTCCTGAACAGAACGGAAACGTTACATTTACAGGGTCATCCGGAGCTAATCTAACTGAAGAGATTTACGCCTTGATATTTAGCGATACTCCTGGTTCGTCTTCGTATACAAGTAATAGTACTTACATGCTAAAGGTTCGTGAGGAAACATTTACTCATAACGGTACAACAGAAACGAAAAAAGGGTTGTTTGCATATGATGCCAATTCTAGTCTAAGTGGACCAATATTTATCTTTGCCGAGCCTGGTGCTGATGGTACTTATCTTTGATAATAATGAAAAAAGAACCAGAACTTAGTTTACCAAAATACGAGGTTAACGAAACTGTTTCTTCCCTCAGTCAGAAAATTGACTGGGGGTTGAAGCAACTTAACGTACCCGATACTTGGAAAGTAACCAGGGGTGAAGGTATAACTGTTATGGTTATAGATACTGGACACCCGAATCATCCCGATTTAAATGATAACACTAAACCCGGTAGAAACTTTATTGATGGTGAATCTATGTTCGATGATAATGGTCATCAGACTCACTGTACTGGGATAATATGTGCACAGGACAATGCACACGGTATGGTTGGTGTAGCTCCTGAGTCTAACTGTTTATCTGTTAAGGCGTTATCACGTAGTGGTAGTGGTTCTTATGCAGGTTTGGCAGCAGCATTAGACTACGCGATTGAAGTTCAGCCTGATTTAGTATCTATGAGTTTAGGTGGTTCAATGCCTAGTACTGAAATGGAGTCTAGGATTAAAAAACTATACGCTATGAACATACCCGTCATATGTGCTGCTGGTAACACAGGAGAAGGTGGTGTTAACTGGCCTGCTGCTTATGACGAGACTATTGCTGTCGCAGCTTACGACAAGTTTGGAGAAATTGCTTATTTTTCATCTAGAGGAGACACTGTTGAATGGGCAGCCCCGGGAGTTGATATTTACAGTACTTATCTAAATGGTACTTATGCTTCATTGAGTGGCACATCTATGGCTTGTCCGTTCATAGCTGGTGTTATAGCACTAATGTTGTCTAAACATAAGAAACAAGAAGAAGCTACTGGTATGAACGACTGTAAGACGGTTGAAGACATACGGAATCACCTGTTAAAGTATACTAAGGATAAGGGTGAGTCGGGTAAGGATAATTCTTGGGGATATGGTACCATAGACGTTAAAGGTCTTATACTAAATGATCCTGTTGAGGAAGAAGATCCTTTTACTCCACCACAGCCTGAACCAGAGCCTGAAGAAGATCCTGAAGAAGATCCTTTTACTCCACCACAACCTGAACCAGAGCCTGAACCAGAGCCTGAACCAGATCCCAAATGCCCCTTACCTAATCCGTGCCCTGAAGCGCCTTGTCCAGATTACCCTAATTGTAAGCCTGAACCAGAGCCTGAAAAGCCTAATGAGGATTGTCCGTTTCAGGATCCATGCCCATGGCCTAATCCGTGTCCACCATGCCCTGAATATCCAGAAAAAATTGAACCTCCTAAAAAGGATAAGAATAAACTGTATATGATCCTGGGTATAGGTTTTGTAGTCGTCTCCGCTCTTATAATCTATATGTTTACTACTGAGGATTCATTTGAGATACCAAACCCGCCATACATTGATGAGAACGGAAATGTAAATTGGGACGATAAGTACGAACATGATAGATCCGGGAAATAAGTGTTTATTTGTACATGTACCTAAGTCAGCAGGTACTTTTATAGAGCATACCTTGATGGGTAACCGCTCATCTTACACTTTGGACCTTAAAGATACGTATACAATGTACACATCCCGGGACAAGGGTTGTAACGCCATAGATTTTACGTGTAAGAAATCAGGTAAATATCATATGCCAGCTAAACACTGGTCTAATTCTGTATACAAGCAATATATGCATCCTGGTATGTATAAAAACTTTTACAAGTTTACATTTGTAAGAAATCCATGGGTTAGGATGCATTCTTTGTATAATTACATGAAGT
>Ga0257110_1000029_pt1 | contig 84522 bp, 73 predicted proteins | sample LP_taG_7_FD_190184 | JGI IMG/M metagenome (GOLD analysis project Ga0257110, IMG submission 190184) | Marine microbial communities from Northeast Subartic Pacific Ocean, Canada - LP_J_2015_P26_10m | ecosystem: Environmental > Aquatic > Marine > Oceanic | place: Canada: Northeast Subartic Pacific...
CAGAATCGCACCTATTACATATTCACCGATTGTTCTGCCCCGAGATACCCGTGCCAGAAACAGTCCGACAAAGGGCGTAAAAGCGATCCACCATGCCCAATAAAATATATTCCAAGCAGATTGCCATTCACTCAAAGCGCGTGCGGTGGGTGTGTCGGTGTCGCTCCAGACGGTGACCGACATCTGACCAATCTGGGAAAGGTATTCGAGCAGGCCGGCCACAAACATCTCGCCGGCGAACGCCGTCGCACCAAAGATAACGAAGATCAGCAGTAACAGCCAAGACAGCGCCATATTGAGATTCGAGAGCCACCGAATGCCGCGCCCGATCCCCGATAAGGCAGACAGCATCGCTGCTAAGGTCAAAAACACAACGGCAACAAATAGTGCGGTCAGACTGGGTCGTCCTTCAGAGACTAGCCATTCCCAGCCGGTGATTTGATGCATGCCAAAGGCGAGTTGGTTGACGCCGTAGCCTATTGTGACCCCGATACCAATGATGGTGGCAAGAATCGCCGCTGCATCGACCACGCCACCAATGCGCCGTCCCGACTCGGCACTGAGCACTGCCGTAAAGGGCGATCGAATCGTCAGTGGCATATTGCGCCGATAAGCAAAGTACGCCAGCGACATCCCGACAATGGCATAACAGCCCCAGGGTGTCAGGCCATAGTGCAGGAGTGTCCATTTATAGGCCGCCGCCAGATTATCGCGCTCAAGCGCAGTCGTGGCACCGAGGATGACATCGGGGTTGTTGGCAAAATGCGCCAGCGGTTCAGCGGTTGAGTAGGTGAGCATGCCAACACCAATGCCCGCACCAAACATCATCGAAAACCAAGCGAAGCGACTAAATTCGGGTCTATCGGACTCTGCGCCCAAGCGAATGCGCGCGGTTTTGGGTACCACCGCCAGCAATAGCGCCACGACCATAAAAAGACCCGACGCATAAACGTACCAGCCTCTAAAGTAGGAAATGGTCGCCGCCTGAATGTCCATCAAAATGGCCCCGGCATCGGGGGCGAGCGACGCCCACAGCACGAGGCTGACTACCACAACCTTAACCGACACAGCAACTAGGCGATTCTGGCCGGCGTAAAATCCGGTGCTTTCAACCCGCGTGGCAACGTCTGACATCTGGCTTCCTTTTTTAAGCGTTTCTAAAGCGTTTTTTTAGTTATGTCGGGGGCTCATGCTAGCAAGGTTGTTGGTCTCAACGGCCATTAAACGTGCGCTGATCGCCTCGAGCGCCTCACGCAGAGCAGTCGATGTTATCACTGCTGGCGATTGAGCCCACTGTTGCAGTTCGGCCGAGAGTGCAGTGTCGCTTTCTTGTGCAGTGAGGCGTACGTCGGCCTCACGGAGCAGGTCATATAGTGGATCCATCTTTGCTGTCTCGTTCGGATGCGCTCTCACCCATTGGTCCAGGTAAGCCATCCCCACAATCGGTGCCGCTGGCCAAGTATTGGGAAGTTGCTGCTGCGGATTAAATTGCCCGCCCTGGTCCGCTAAGGTGGCAGCTGCGATTTCATTCGCGGTGAGGTAGTCACTTGGCTTGAGCGCAAAGACATCGATCCCGCGGATAATTTCGGTGCCATAAATGTGACCGTTATACCAATACGCTGACCAATAACCGCCCGTAACAAGATCTTCGGCATCGATAGGTCCACGATCAAAGTATGCGATTTCAATCGGATTTTTGGAGTCGGTGAAATCGATGATCGACAGGCCGCCTTGGTACCACGCTTGCACAAAAATATCGCGCCCGGGCACGGGGATGATCGAGCCATTATGAGCCACACAATTTTCAGTTTCGAGCTGGGGCGCGCTCATCTTGTAATGACTTTGAAAAATGAGTTTGCCGTCGACGATATCGTAGATCGCATCAGCTCCCCATGTGAGTGGGTCGTAGGTGCGACAGCGAGGACGAGTGCCGCCGCCCCACTCATCCGTGAAAACCACTTTAGTACCGTCGTTGTTGAAGGTGGCCGAGTGCCAGTAGGCAAAGCCTGTATCGGTCGCAACATCGATGCGCTCCGGACGTCGCGGATCACTGATGTCGAACAGGATTCCGTTACCGGAGCACGCGCCCGCAGCGAGTTGTAAACTGGGGAACACCGTAATGTCATGGCACTGATCGGTGCGGTAGGTCTCTTGGGTCTCATCCCCATGGTCGCCGCCTCGCCAGAGGCCCGACAGGGCTCCGGTCTCGGGGTCGGCAAACACGGTAGGGCTATCAATAATGCGGGCGTTGGCAGGGTCGTCGACAGGAATTTCAATCACGTCGATCCGAAATAGCGCGGTGCGGTTATCGCCGGGAGACTCATCGATACAGCCCGCCAGTTCTTCCTCCTCACGTACGCGAGAGATACCTGAGTTGTAGACAATCAGTTTGCCCTGCTCGTCGGGGCCTGCCACGACGGAATGGGTGTGTGAACCGCGACACGTTTGCACGGCACCGACTTGCCGCGGTTGCGTTAAATCACTGATATCAAAAATACGGATCCCGCGAAAACGATCAGCGTTCACATCACCGCGGATGCCCTCTAACCCGCAATCAACTCGGCTACGTGTTTCTTCCACCGACAGTATGAGGAGGTGTCCGACGATGGAAACATCACCCTGCCCACCGGGGCACACGACGGACGCCAGCAGTGAGGGAGCAGTCTCCTCATCCAGCTCATAAAGGTTAAAACCATGGTAGCTCCCCGCCACCATAATGTTGTCCCAAAACGCGATGTCGGTATTAGAAAAACTCAGCAGTGGGGCGCGAGGTTCTGGTTTATCCTGCTCATCAGCAGATTCGGTGTCGTCAGTATTTTTTGCGATGCGCTCCTTGCCAGTTGTCTCAGTGCGCTCTGGGTCCAGCGCTTCAGCCTGTTTGCCGATATCGTCGGACTCGGTCTGCTGAGCTCGCTTGCTATGTTGTTGGTGCTCGGCGCTTTGGTGCATGTTGTGGTCGGTAACGGCCTCAATTTCGTCAGCGGAATCTGCTGTCGGCGCGGTCACCATGAACCGTGCCGCTGGCAACTCGGCAGGGTTGGCCGGGTCATAAAAACCCGGAGGTTTGGTCAATACGGCTACTTTTTCAAGATGCCAAATGGCTTCTTCGGCGTCATAAAGTCCAGCCGCAAGATGCGCACGCGGGTCATCTGAAAGGCCAACCAATAAGGCGTGCATGCGTTCAATCTCTTTTTCCTGATCGTTAACAATGTCTGTGGTGAATTCGAATAATGTTGGATCGTAGGCGGCGCCTGGTTGTTCCATGAGGGTCTCAACCATCTCGAGTGCGCCTTCGTGGTGGGTGATCATCAAACTTAGAAAATGTCGATCAAAGTCACTACCGGTTGCGTCGCTAAGGCTTTGCATCTGCGCGGGTGTCGCCATACCCATCATGACGTGATGCTGATGATCGTCCGCATGCAGTTGATTGATCAGCGGCTCACCGCGCGCTATCAGCCATTGCGTCATAAAGGCAATTTCATCCGCTTGCGATGCCTCGATCCTGCCTGATGCGTCTAGAACGCCGGGAGCATTGGTGCGAACTTTTGCGAGCACGGCCATATCCAGCGCCTGCTGATGATGCACCATCATGTCTTGTATGAACTGAATATCGTCCGGCGTATGGCTGGTATTGGCAATCTGGATGGCGACGTCAGCACTGAGTAGGCGTGAGGTCTCGCCGGGTGCGCCAGGTTGCACAATGGGGGCAGCGACAGTGCGCAGACACACGACTAATAGTGATAGCGTGATCGATAAGATAAAGGGTGTAACTGGCATGGACAGATATCTTCTTGAAGATCAATCGCGAATTTACCAGATACGTAGCCAAGATGCTGTTGCGCGCCAGCTAGCCACTTTGCAGGGCTTAGCGAGTGTCATCAATTAGGGAGTCATGGCGTGCCTTATTCACTGCGGCCAGTTACCTGTCAGGATCTAGCGCCGGAATCGAGTTCATCATAAAGGGCGGTGTTACTCACCCATTTATTACATCAGGTGTTTGAAGCGGTTCGTAAGTCAGCGAGGTGTGCTAAGCCAGCAACCCCCAAGGTCGCCGCCACAAAGAGATCAGGCATGTTGGCTAGCGCTTGTTTCATGGCTATGAGCAACAGGGCGCCAGACACCAGATGGAGTAGTAGCGGAGGTGGGCCGTGAAGTCTCGCTTTACGATGGCGCCAAAAAAGCCAAAGCGCCTCGATCATCATGCCCAGCAAGATGACCTCAATGAGCCCAGTAATCGTGAACCAGTCAGGCACGCTTTACGCTCGTGAAAGCCCCAGTAATTGTGCTAAGTCCTTAAAGAACACACGAATATGCGCAAAAGGTCGGCGACGCACCAATTTTTTGGTGGTGTACGACTGCCACGTTAAGGTCTGCACGTCAGGGTCTCGGCACATAGCGACAAATTTTTCGCGCCGCTTGTCGGTGCCGTACCAAAACCGCTGTAGTAATCCGAGCACCCAAAAGACCTTGCCGTGGAGTTTCATAAATTGTTTACGGGCTTGAGCGAGTGCGCGTGCATCACCTGTTGCTAAGAAGGCATCGAGGGCATTGGCACTGAGCCGCCCACAGAGCATGGCGTAGTAAATGCCCTCACCGGAGGCTGGCGCGACCACACCCGCCGCATCACCCGACACTAAGACCGCGCGACCGTCATCCCAGCGCTTCATTGGTTTCATAGGAATGGGGGCGCCTTCTTTGCGTTTGGTCGTCGCCTCTGCTAATCCTACATCCGCACGCAGCGCCGCGACTGAGGCTTTGGCTGAGAAATCTTTGTGGGCACTGCCTACTCCAATACTCGCGTTTTTGCCATGAGGAAAGACCCAAGCATAAAAATCAGGTGAGAGACGGCCTTGATACCAGACGTCACAGCGGTCCGGGTCATAAGCCTCCCAATTTTGATCTTCGGGTACCTCGATAATCTCGTGATAAGCCAGCACCCAGGGGGTTTTCTCCGCATCGGGAATCGTGGCTCTGGCGACGGCAGAGCGAGCGCCGTCGGCACCGAGCACACTGCGCGCCGTGACCGTAACAGTGCGAGGATTCTCGTCTTTCGTTTGATACGTGAGCGAAACCAGCTCTTCTTGGTATTCGAGTGACTTAAAGACTCCTGGCACCACTGTGGCACCGGCTTCACTAGCGCGTTGTCGCAACCAAGGATCAAATTCATCGCGATCGACCATGCCGACAAACGTGCCATCGATCGGCATATCCACCGACTGACCTTTGGGAGAAATCATGCGCGCTGAACGGATTCGCGCAACGACCAGATGATCGGGAATATTGAACTCCTGCAGTAGGCAAGGGGGGATGGCGCCACCGCAGGGTTTGATCCTGAAGCCACGTTCTAGCAGCAATACCCGGTGACCCTTGTCTGCCAGCTCATGAGCTGCAGTCGCGCCCGACGGGCCGCCACCCACCACGATCGTGTCGTAATCTGTGTGCGGTTGTGTCATCTGATGCCTCCCTCTCCAGCTTCCGCTAGAGCAATGTCACCAAAGGAGGGGGCAACGGGTTCGTTACTGAGGCCCCAGTTGGCGATGTGAATGTGCCGTGCAAGTGACGCGGCAATTAAGAATAGGAATCCTTCGCAGGCAAAAACGAGCCCGTAAGAGATCGCGGGCTCATCGAGCCAGTAGCGCGTGAGATCAACTGCCACGGTGCCCAAAAAGCCGCCAAGGGCAAACGCAATGGCTTGAGCGGCACCCCATAATCCCATGCGGATGCCTTCTCGTTTCTGTTGGCCGGCACTCGCCAGTACCATCATGGCGCCAATCGCGGCGACGGCAAAACCGCCGTTGGCCGTGCCCAGTAAAAAGACATTGGCCTCGAGGGGCCACGTGGCGCTGGACAGCCCGCCCCAGCACAGTAAGAAAAGGGCCACCGCTGAGAGCAAGCAACCTCCGCGGATCCATAGTCGCAGTAGACTGGCCCCGCGCGACTTAAAGAGTAGTGTCGACGCCGCCATGGCGGCCATGCCGAGTAATACACCGGCATGTTGTACCCCTGCTAACTGCGTGGACTCTCCTGGCGTGCGGCCAAATACCAAACCGGCGAAGGGTTCTAAAATAAGATCTTGAGCCGAGTAAGCGAGCATCGACACAAAAACAAAAATAGTAAAGAGGCGCGCTTGTGGATCAGTCCACACATCTGCCAAGGCCGTCATAAAGGGGCTTTTTGGCGAGGCCTCCCATGCCACGACATCGGCGACTAGTGGGACAGGTGTCTCGGGTTCAATGCCGCGAATCACCAGTAGCGTGATGAGAACGGCGAGCAGCGAGACTGTCGATGTCACGACCAGTAATCGCTCAGGGGAGTAGGGGTCGAGAAAGTGTCCGGCAACGCCAGCGGTGACGGCAAAGCCGATAATCATCATGAACCATACCAGTGCCGCCGCGGCGGGCTTCCGCTCTGAGGCAACATGCTTTGCCAATAGCGCGAGTAAGGAGGTGCCCGTGGCGCCGGTGCCGACGCCGATCGCAAAAAAGCCCAGTGCTGAAATGCCGACGCCTAACCAATGGTTTTGCGGGATCAGGGTCGTGCCAAATGCAGCGCCAACTCCGCCGATCGCTAAAATAAACATGCCACCGACGATCCAAGGCGTTCGGCGACCTCCGATGTCAGAGCCGTAACCGATCCGCGGTCGCGCTAATTGCACAATGTGGTGGATGGTCACTAAAAAGCCTGGCAATGAGGCGGCGAGCGCCAGCTCCACCACCATAATTCGATTCAGCGTAGAAGTGGTGAGTACCACAATGCCACCCAATGCCGTCTGGATAAGGCCCAGGCGAACAATATGCCACCAACTCAGCTGTCTTGCCTGGGATAGGCTCATGCTAGCCACCCGCCGAGACCGATTGCGACGGCCATCATGCCCAAGACATAAAGGGAGACACCGGTGGCGTTGTACCAGGGGGCAAATTGTTTTGGATCCTGCAGCAGTTTGCGCATCGCGAGACATTGCGCGACCACCACAAGGCCGACAGCAAGCGCAAAAGGCGTAAGAGCCCAGCGGACTAATAATAGGATGACAATGATCTGTGGCAGCAGCATAAAGAGGCAAGCGACCCGCGCCGCGCGCGTGGGGCCGAGCTGTGCGGGCAGTGAGCGGATCCCCATCGTTAGATCACCCTCAACACTTTTAAAATCGTTAAGGGTCATGATGCCGTGGGCACCGATACTATAGAGCAGTGCGATGAGCAGAATCGGCTGTGCGGGTAGGTCACCACCGATGACAATAGCGGCGCCCGTGATCCAGGCGAGCCCTTCATAACTGATGGCAACCGCGCTATTACCCCACCAGCCATTCATTTTGAGACGCAGTGGCGGTGCGCTGTAAGCCCAGGCCAATGCGAGTCCTAAGCCGGTAGCCGCCGCGACCCATGGTCCTAACAGAATGGCCCAAGCCTGTGCGATGGCTGCCCACACGACCGCAAACCAAAAAGCCGTCTTACCGGGGACGCGCCCCGAGGGAATGGGTCGGTGTGGCTCGTTCAGCGCGTCGACATCTTGATCGTACCAATCATTTACAATCTGACTGGCGCCGCAGACCAGGGGTCCGGTAAGTACGACGCCTGCTAGCAAGGACCAACCGCTCAGACCTGTTCCGGGCCCTGCAGAAATCCAGCCGCACAGAAACGCCCACATAGGTGGAAACCATGTGATCGGTTTGAGCAGTTCTAGCAGCGCGCCCGGTGACGCCCTGCCAACTGCTGCGTTGACCGGGGCAGACTGATTCATACAACAATCTTGGCGATGGACCGGAGTTAAGTCAATTTTATTCTACACTTAGTATTGTCAAATTAATTTTTTTAAATCTACTCTCGAAAGTTGTACGTATGTACCACCGGAAAATCCAAAACCGGAGAGTATTATGAAGTTAAAAATGTTAATCGGTGGCGCCTTGTTGGCCCCCTTTATCTCTATCCCACACGCATTGTCGGCTCATCATGAAGAGGCTGTTGTGGAAGAGGCTGTTGTGGAAGAGGCGGTTGTGGAAGAGGCAGCGGCTAATCCAGACTGTCAGCTGACGATCGAAGCAAGCGATACGATGCAGTACAACATATTAGAGATGAGTGCGCCTGCCTCTTGTGCTGAAGTGACGGTGACTCTGGTGCACACTGGACGACTGCCTAAAGAAGGCATGGGCCATAATTGGGTGCTCACGACCTCAGCGGACTTTAATGATGTGGCAAATGCAGGGATGAGAGAGGGTCTTAGCAATAACTATCTCCCCGCCGGTGATGCACGAGTTATTGCAGGCTCACAAATAATTGGTGGCGGTGATTCAACATCCGTAACTTTCGCTACCAGTGGTATGACTGCAGATGAGTCTTATACCTATTTTTGTAGTTTCCCTGGGCATTGGGGAATGATGAAAGGCTCGTTCAAACTGGTCTAGTCGGTATCAGTCGATCTCACCAGATGCGTGATTAGGGTGCCCAGTGCACCCTTTTTTGTGCGCAGACATTGACCGTCGCGATCAGGGCATCGACGTTGGCGTTGCATCACGCCACCTCGTCTTCTGAATCACCGATGTCAAATCGCTTTAACTTGGTGTAGAGGCTCTGCCTGCTTAAACCCAGCAGTTCCGCTGCCGCTGCGCGGTTGTCCTTTGTCAGCTTCAAGGCGGCCTCCACGCAGAGTGCCTCGATGACATCGGTCGACTCTCTCACTAACTGCTTCAGGGGAACCCGTCCTACTCTGCCTGTTATTTGCTCTATTGAGCGGGGTAAGTGGACATCAGTAGTCTGTCGGTTATCGATGCGCCGACTAATGTCTCTAATAAACATCAGAATCACGATTTGATCATTGACCGGTGCCTGCACAGCTGAGAGCTCCACATCAATGAGCATGCCCGTTTCTGTTCGGAGCACCGTGCTGAATAGTTGTAGGGGGCTGTCGGTTCCCACATTGCCTAGCATGACGTTTAGATCGACATTCGAGCGCCCCAACCATCGGTCAGCTCGCCTACCCGCGGCCTGAGACTCCTCGTGTATGCCGGCCAAATTAAGGTAGGCGGCGTTGGCTGTGATGACAATCCCGGTCTCGTTGGTGACCAGAATGCCATCAGGTGAATGGTCAAAAGCATCGTTGGACATGCCAAGCTCAGCGGCATTACTCGATACTGGAGCGATGCACACGAGCAGTCGGGTTTCATTACTCTGGCGCAGGCACACGGCGCCGATGGCCAGGGTATCCCCTGCGCTCGTTGTCACCTCTCCGGTAACCATGCCCGTCACACTGCGTGATTCTCGCTGCAACTCTGTGACGGCGCGGGATCCGCTATTCTCTAGACCAACAGGGAAGACCCGGCCTACTAACGCGTCTTCACCAACGCCGAGCAAGACTCCGGCAGTGCTGTTTGCTTCAAGCACTCGCCCTGAAAGATCATCAATGACGAGGAAGCCTTCCGACATCATCTCCATCATCCTGCGGTAGCGCGCCTCTAGTCGGCGGTTATTCCAATAGTCTTGCTCCAGTGTTCTTTGGGCGTTGACGAGTTGTTGTTTGAGGCTTGTTTCACTGCGCAGGTCCATACATATCAAATAGGTCGCGTCAGTTTCCGCATCCGCGCATACCCAGCAACTCAGCGGAATCATTTCTACCTGACCCTCCGGGCACAGCACCACATCTATCCGACTGGGCGCGCCAGGGTTTGAACGAGCTGCTTTTATCGTGCTCCGAGTCAACTCGATATCGGCTTCCTGAATGAGTTCAAGCCAGCTGAGTCCGGTTAGGATGGACAGGGGCAAGAGTTCCAGTAGGTCCGAATCAGATTCTACATGGGTGATCACGCCCTTCGGGCACAGTGTGATCTGCAGATCTGAGACCGCCGCCAATAGTGATTTCGTAGTGGCTAAGGAGCTGCTTGACACGTTTTTTGCCTCCAAGGGAAGTAAAGTGTCGCAATTTTTTGACAATATAAATCATCTTGGCAACCCTCCGCAAATGCAAAAAGGCGAGAAAATCACGCTCACACGCGTTTTAGGTGGATTAAGGCTCCACGCCGAGTGTCTAAACCGATTAATTAAGGAACTGTAAAAAAGGTTTGACACTCACTCGGGGTAACTCTACTCTCAATTGCATAATAATTGCCGTAACACTCTGGGTGCGGTTGGAGGTTTGCATGAGCGTGGATCAGTCGGCACTGGGCCGGCAGAGACAGACGCTATACACCCCGGCAGAGCGTGCTCGCCGGGACGCGACGAAGTGGACGCTGGTGCAAGGCATTTTGGCGCCGATCCAGTTTCTCGCTTTTGCGATTAGTCTTTGCCTGGTGGTCAACTACTTGTTGAATGGCGCAGGCTTGGCCGCGGCCACAATGTCAGTCGTGGTCAAGACATCCTTGCTTTACGCCATCATGATTACCGGCGCTATCTGGGAAAAAGTCGTCTTTGGTCGCTATCTTTTTGCACCGGCTTTTTTCTGGGAAGACGTTGTCAGCATGGTGGTCATGTCCCTGCATACGGCTTATGTCGTGATGTGGTTAGCGGGATGGGGAACCCCAGTCGAGCAAATGTGGATGGCCTTGGCAGCCTACGCCAGTTATGCCGTAAATGCCTTGCAGTTTCTATTGAAGTTCCAAGCCGCAAAAAAGACGAGCGTTGACAGCGAGGACGATGCGTCGACCATACTAGGGGCTCAGGGAGCGCTCGATACGTGACCGAGGTAATTGCCCGCGCAGAATCAAGCGGCACCCCCGCGGTGATCACAGAGCGCGGCGAGCGAGCTGTTTTCTGTGGTCTGACATCGATCATCTGGCTCCATCGCAGAATTCAAGACGCCTTTTTCTTGGTGGTAGGTTCAAGAACTTGCGCGCATTTATTGCAGTCTGCTGCAGGCGTCATGATCTTTGCTGAGCCGCGGTTTGCCACTGCAATACTGGGTGAGCGAGATCTAGCGGGGATGGCTGACTGTAATGAGGAGCTCGACCGTGTCGTGTCAGAGTTACTCGCACGGCGGCCCGACATAAGACGCTTGTTCTTAGTGGGCTCTTGCCCCTCAGAGGTGATCAAACTTGATCTCGCCAATGCTGCGGCGAGATTACAAGGCGAGCATGACAATCGATTGAGAATCTCAGCATTCAGTGGTTCTGGTATTGAAACAACGTTTACGCAAGGTGAGGATCAGTGTCTCGCCAGTATGGTTCCAGACTTGCCAGCCGCGCAGGACAGCAGCCTCAGATTGATGGTTGTGGGGACATTGGCTGATATCGTCGAGGAGCAATTTCGACGACATTTTGCTCAGCTGGGTATCACTGAGGTGGATTTTTTCCCGGCGGCGCGCGCCGATGATTTGCCCGCCGTAGGGCCCGGCACTCGGATATTATTAGCGCAGCCTTACCTTAGTGACACGGTCGGCGCTTTACGCAAACGAGGTGCCAAATTAATCAGTGCGCTCTATCCATTGGGTATTCAAGGCACGCTCGCTTGGTTCCAAGCCGCTGCTGCAGAGTGGGGCTGCTCGGCCGAAACGGTGCAAGAGGCTCTGGCTATTCCCATCGCGCGAGCGCAAAAAGCGCTGAGCCGGGTCCGTACGTCGCTTGAGGGTAAAAGTTTACAGTTTCTGCCGGATTCACAGCTCGAAATCCCTCTGGCAAGATTTTTAAGTGAAGAGTGTGGCATGTCGCTTATTGAGGTGGCCACGCCTTTTATCGATCAATCACTGATGGCCGAAGAGTTAGCCCGTTTAGCTGCGGATGTGCGTTTGGTTGAAGGGGGCGATCTCGATTCGGCGTTGGCGCGGGTTAGGGCGAATCGCCCTGATCTCACCGTCTGTGGGATGGGCATCGCGAATCCATTAGAAGCCGAGGGGCTGCGAACGAAGTGGTCGATTGAGCTGGTGTTCACGCCGATACAGGGATTTGATCAGGTCGCTGATCTCGCGGGACTGTTCTCGCGCCCGCTCGTGCGAGAACGACAGCTTGAGGTGGGATCATGGAGTTAGCGCTGTGGACCTATGAAGGGCCTCCCCATGTGGGTGCGATTCGGATCGCGGCGTCAATGCGCGATGTGCATTTGGTACTTCATGCGCCCCAAGGCGATACCTATGCGGATCTGTTGTTCACTATGATTGAACGAGAAAATCGCAGACCACCTGTGACGTGGACGACGTTTCAGGCACGGGACCTTGGTAGCTCAACTGCTGAGATGGTGATCAATACGCTGGAAGGTGTCTGTGAACGTTATAACCCTCAGGTGTTGTTGGTGGCAGAGTCGTGCACTGGGGAACTGCTGCAAGATCAACCGGGCGCGCTGGCGAAAGGTGCCAACCTGTCGGCGCCCGTAATTCCGATCGAAATGGCGGCCTACACTCACAAAGAAAACTGGGGCGCGAGCGAGACGTTTTACCAGTTGGTGCGCGGCTTATTGGCGGCCAAGGCCTTAAAGCCCGGTGAGACAAAGGCGCCACGCGGGGCGGATCAGCCGCCGTCAGTGAATCTCATCGGTCCCACTAAGCTAGGCTTCCGTTGCCGCGATGATGTGGTGGAGGTGCAAAAGTTATTAGAGCAGATGGGTGTCCGCGTTAATGTCGTTGCGCCGCTTAATGCGACACCGCGAGACTTGTTGCGTATTCCTGATGCCGATGCCAATGTGAACCTGGCTCCCGAGATCGGTGATCTCACCTGTGATTGGTTAAAACGTCAATTTCAGCAGCCCATTATTTCAACGGTGCCCATGGGCTGGGGCGCCACGCGTGACTTTATCGCCGAGGTGTCTGAGACGCTCGGCTTAGACATCGACGTCGAGTCAGTAGGTGACAGTCGCCTACCGTGGTATAGCCGGTCGGTTGATTCCACTTACCTGACTAATAAGCGCGTTTTCATTTTTGCCGATGGCACTCACGCTATCGCAGCGGCACGTATTGCGCGTGACGAAATGGGTTTCGAGGTCGTTGGCTTGGGTACCTATAGTCGTGAGCGGGCTCGAGACGTGCGGGCGTTGGCCACGGAGTATGGTCTAGAAGCACTGATCACAGACGACTACCTCGCTGTAGAACGAGCCGTGGAAGCGCTGCAGCCAGAATTGGTATTGGGTACTCAAATGGAGCGCCATATTGCCAAGCGCTTGGGTTTACCCTGCGCTGTGATTTCAACGCCGGCTCACGTGCAAGATTATCCCGCTCGATACTCCCCGCAGATGGGTTTTGAAGGCGCTAACGTGCTGTTTGATACCTGGGTTCACCCACTGATTATGGGATTAGAGGAGCATCTCTTGACGATGTTCCGAGATGACTTTGAATTCAATGATACCGCTGCACCCTCGCACTTGGGTGGCGAGGGGGGCGGCGCGCACCAGCCAGATATCGTGGTGTCGATCGAAGAATCTGCGAAAACTGATGAGCTGGGCGCAATCGCTTGGGCGGTTTCGGCCGAGAAAGAATTGCGTAAGATCCCCTTTTTCGTGCGGGGTAAAGCGCGCCGTAATACCGAGCACTTTGCGATTGAGAATGGTTTATCCGTGATTGATGTCGAGACGCTTTATGAAGCCAAAGCACACTACAGCCGCTGACAGTGCCAACCCGCTGCGGGTTGTGCTGGTCACGCTTGATAACCATGTCAGTGGGGCGTGGACTCGGGCGGCTAATGCGTTGTCAAAGCAGGTGCCTGCTCTATCGGTCTCGTCACATGCGGCAACCGACTGGGACCGCAACCCGACGTCACTTGAGACAACACGATCGGCAATAGCCGAAGGTGACATCATCATTGTCACCATGCTGTTTATGGAGCCGCATATTGAGGCGGTTCGCGAGGCGCTCAGCGACCGCAGTGATCACTGTGACGCGATGATTTGCTGCATGTCGGCCCCCGAAATTATGCGTTTTACGCGCATGGGCCGGTTCCGCATGGATACCGAAGCCACGGGCGCCATGGCGCTGCTGAAGCGGATGCGGGGTGGCGGTGATAAGTCAAAGCGACCAGCAGGCGCGCAACAAATGACGATGCTCCGTCGCTTACCACGCCTGTTACGGTTCATACCGGGCACCGCACAAGACGTGAGAGCGTATTTTTTGACTTTGCAGTATTGGCTGGCGGGATCAGAAGTGAATCTGGCCCGCATGATGGCGTTTTTGATTTCACGTTATGCAGAAGGTGCCCACGCCACGCTCAAGGAGAGTCTGACTTACGAGCCGCCTGTGGAGTACCCCGAGACGGGCGTCTACCACAAGAGCTTGCCGAATCGAATCACCGATGATCCTGCTAAGTTGCCGCGGTTGTCAAAAAAGAAAAAAACCGGGACGGTGGGTTTGTTGTTGATGCGATCTTATGCCCTGTCTGGAAATAGCGGCCATTACGACGCGGTGATCGAGTCATTGGAAGGGCGCGGATTGCACGTGATCCCCGCGTTTGCTTCAGGTCTTGATGCGCGACCTGCGGTGGACGCTTTTTTCATGGATCGGGGGAAGCCGATTGTCGATGCCGTGATCTCGCTGACCGGCTTCTCGTTAGTTGGGGGGCCTGCGTACAACGACACGGATGCCGCGCAAGAGCTCCTGGAGAAGTTAGACGTCCCCTATTTGGCCGTTCAGGGACTGGAATTTCAGAGCCTGCAAGACTGGGAAGCGTCAACGACTGGGTTGATGCCGGTTGAGGCAACGATGATGGTTGCGATTCCAGAGCTGGATGGCGCGACTGGTGCCATGGTCTTCGGTGGCCGGTCCGATGTGGCGACTAATGGACAATCCGACATGCAGCCGCATCCAGAGCGTGTCGTCCGATTGGCTGACCGAGTTGAGCGATTGGTGTCGTTGCGGCGGTCGTCAAAAGCAGAACGTAAAGTGGCGATTGTGTTGTTCAATTTTCCGCCGAACAGCGGCGCAACGGGCACCGCAGCACACTTAAGCGTTTTTGAATCGCTATTTAATACCCTGCGCGGCATGCGCGAAGACGGCTACCACGTCGAATTGCCCGAGTCGCATGAAGCACTGCGCGACGCCGTGTTATCGGGTAACGCAAAGCAGTTCGGCGCCGAAGCAAATGTGCATCACCGCATACCGGTCGATGATCATGTGCGGTCTGAGCCATGGCTCGACGAAATCGAAGCGCAATGGGGTCCGGCGCCAGGTAAAGAGCTGACCGACGGGCAGCATCTGTTTATTTTGGGTGAATCATTTGGCAATGTGTTGGTCGGTATTCAGCCGTCCATTGGCTACGAAGGTGATCCCATGCGGTTGCTTTTCGAGGGTGGCTTGGCGCCGACACATGCGTTCTCAGCGTTTTATCGCTGGATTCGAGAAGGCTACGGTGCCGACGCCGTATTGCATTTTGGCACTCATGGCTCGTTAGAATTCATGCCTGGTAAGCAGGTGGGCTTGTCGAGTGCCTGCTGGCCAGATCGACTGATCGCTGATCTACCTAACGTTTACTTGTACGCGGCTAACAACCCCTCCGAGGGGTTGATTGCCAAGCGTCGTGCGGCATCGACACTCGTCAGTTATCTCACGCCACCTGTAACGCATTCGGATCTTTACCGACATTATGTTGATCTTCGCGCCTCGATTGATCACTGGCGGCAACGACCCGCCGAGATGGCGCAAGACGCGGAAAAAACCATGGTCGATACGGTCTTGGCGATTGCGGCGCAGTGTGAGTTGTGTGAAGAGGGTACTCAATGGCCGCTTGAGCAGTGGTCAACCAACATGATGGCACTGCGCGATCGCCTTGATGAAATCGAACAGGCGCTGATTCCTTTTGGCCTACATGTTGTCGGTGAGCCAATGAAGCCAGCCGACCGAGCTGAATTGGTGAGCGCAATGGCCGAAGCGGGTGGCGCGCAACCGGTATCCCCGGCGCAATTGGCCTCGGCGATTGAAGATGGCGAACCGTCGGCGTTGCCCGATTTACTGGCGGAGCATATGCCAGAGTCCGAAGAAAACGATACGGAGACCTTAGCGACAACGCTTCGCGACGCCTACCATATTCTTGAACAGGACCACGAGTTGAAGGCGTTATTAAGAGCGCTGGATGGTCGCTTTATCTCGCCGGTGAAGGGTGGAGATGTACTGCGGTCGCCGGATATTTTACCGACGGGGCGCAACGTCCACGGCTTCGATCCTTATAGATTGCCCGCCGGTTTTGCGCAAGCAGAGGGTCATCGACAGGCCGATCAATTGCTGGCCCGGCATCAGTCAGAGACGGGGTCCTTACCGGAGTCGGTAGCGCTCGTGCTATGGGGCACTGACAATCTGAAAACCGAGGGCGTGAGTATTGCTCAGGCGCTGGCGCTGCTGGGCGCTGAGGCGCGACAAGATAGTTACGGACGTGTGGTCGGTGCCAAGCTGACCCCGTTGGCGTCCCTAGGCAGGCCGCGCATTGACGTGCTGGTGACGTTGTCAGGCATTTTCCGCGATTTGCTACCAACGCAAACACAATTGCTGGCAGAGGCCACTTGGCTAGCGGCTACCGCGGACGAGGATCCCGAAGAGAATTTTGTACGCAAACATGTACTAGCCTATCAGGCAGAGCACGGTGGCGATATTGAAGCCGCGGCACTGAGAGTCTTTAGTAATGCAGAAGGGGCTTACGGCTCTAATGTGAACTACTTGCTCGATAGCGGTCGCTGGGAAGAGGAAGACGAGCTCGCAGACTGCTACACCCAACGGAAAGGTTTTGCCTATGACCGTCACGGCAAGGTGAGTCAGCAATCAAACCTACTCAATCGCGTTCTCGAAGACGTCGAGCTCACCTATCAAAACCTTGATTCAGTCGAGCTAGGCATTACGACGGTTGATCATTATTTCGGCACGCTTGGTGGCATCAGTAGTGCCGTTCACCGGGCTCGTGGCGAACGAGTGCCGGTTTATATCGCCGACCATACGACCGGTGGAGCGGGTCGAGTACGAACGCTCAACGAACAAGTGGCACTAGAGACTCGAACGCGGCTGTTGAATCCCAAGTGGTATGAATCGATGTTGGATCATGGCTATGAAGGGGTAAGGCAGATTGAAGCGCACGTCACCAATACAATGGGTTGGTCGGCGACAACGGGTGATGTATCCCCTTGGGTATACAAGCAGTTATCAGAGACGTTTGTCTTGGATGAGCAGATGCGAGATCGCTTGGCGAAACTCAATCCGGTTTCAGCATCACGGCTGGCCAATCGTCTGATTGAAGCACAAGAAAGAGACTACTGGGGGGCAGACGATGACAGCATCGACGCCCTAAGAAGGGCAGGAGAAGACCTCGAGGATTTCCTCGAGGGCGTGACAGGAGAGGTGGCAGCATGAATTCACCAAAGCAACATATTCCGATTTCACAAATTGATCCGGGTAGCAATGTCGGCGATGGCGAGGGGAGCCTTCAGGTTCATCTTGAAGAGGATCTGATGCAGACAACCGCGAAAGTATTCGCCATCTATGGAAAAGGAGGGATCGGTAAAAGTACGACGTCTTCTAATCTGTCAGTGGCGTTTTCTAAGTTGGGCAAACGGGTCATCCAAATCGGCTGCGACCCCAAGCATGACTCGACCTTTACACTGACCAAGGCGCTGATGCCTACGGTCATCGATGTGCTGGAATCAGTGGAGTTCCATGCCGAGGAATTACGTCCCGAAGACTACGTATTTGAGGGCTACAACGGGGTAATGTGTGTCGAGGCGGGAGGACCGCCAGCCGGCACTGGTTGTGGTGGTTATGTTGTAGGCCAGACGGTCAAGCTGCTCAAGCAACATCATTTATTAGACGACTCCGACGTGGTGATATTCGACGTGCTGGGCGATGTCGTGTGTGGTGGATTTGCATCACCTCTGCAGCACGCGGAGCGAGCGATGGTCGTCACTGCAAACGATTTCGACTCCATTTTTGCGATGAACAGGATCGCCTCGGCGATTAAAGCAAAATCAAAAAATTATGCTGTCCGCTTGGGTGGTGTCATTGCCAACCGCAGTGCGAACACTGACGAGATTGATCGCTTCAACGAGGCCGTTGGGTTAAAGCGCCTGGCACACTTTCCCGATCTTGACGTGATTCGCCGCAGTCGATTGAAAAAATCGACTTTGTTCGAGTTGTCAGGCGAGGAAGGATTAACTGAGGTTTGCGACGAATACATGTCGCTGGCGCAGCAGATGTGGGACGGCACTGAGCCATTGCCCTGCGAGCCCATGAAAGATCGCGACCTGTTTGACTTCTTAGGATTCGATTGATGGACTCAGCGCGTTATGAAACACGTCGAGATGAGATCGAAACCTATTTCGATCGCACTGCCGCCGACGCTTGGGCCGCACTCACCTCTGATGCGCCAGTAAGCCGCATTAGGCGGACGGTTCGGCGCGGTCGAGACGGGATGCGAGACACACTGTTGAGTTGGCTACCTGACGACCTCAGTGGGAGTAAGCTGGTCGATGCAGGGTGCGGCACGGGGATGCTGGCCATTGAGGCAGCCCAGAGGGGTGCCGAGGTGGTAGCGGTCGACCTATCTCCGACACTGGTCAATTTAGCAAAAGAGCGTCTTCGCGAGCTCGATCAGGGCCTCGATGTGACGTTTCTTGTCGGAGACATGCGCGACATGGATCTGGGAACGTTTGATTACGCTGTCGCGATGGACTCGTTGATCCACTACGACGTGGCCGATGGGGTGCAGACCCTAGAGGCGATGGCAAAGCAGATTAATCGGAAAATGGTTTTTACGTTTGCCCCTAAAACGCCGCTGCTGGCGTTGATGCATGCAGCGGGACGCTTTTTTCCTCGAGCCGACCGAGCACCGGCAATTGAGCCGGTGTCACCGAAGGGCTTAGGTCGCCACTTGCAAGACGCGGGAATGATGCAGGATTGGGAGATGGGACGCTCGCATCGAGTCGATGTTGGTTTCTACAAATCCCATGCGCTGGAGCTCACGCGGAGATGACTCAATCCGCTGACAGCGCGAGGAGCCGCTTCGGGCACCTCAGTCACCGCTGGTTGCCCTTTGCGGATGCTGCCACGAAAGAGTTGACGCTGCCTCGGCTATGGCGCCTCTCTGCGTTTCAACTGTCAGTGGGGATGGCGATTGTATTACTGACGGGGACACTGAATCGTATCATGGTGGTGGAGCTGGGGCAGGCAGCGTCTATTGTTTCGCTGATGCTCGCCATTCCTTTGCTGATGGCTCCAGCAAGGGCTTTGATCGGGTATCGATCCGACCATCACCGCTCGTACCTCGGATGGCGAAGAGTGCCCTACCTGTGGTCAGGGACGCTGATGCAATTTGGTGGGCTCGCCTTCATGCCCTTTGCGCTGATCCTCATGACGGAGCCACATTCTGGTCCCGCAATTCTGGGCCCGCTGGCGGCCATGGGCGCATTTTTACTAACTGGATTGGGGATGCACACCAGCCAGACCGCTGGCTTGGCACTGGCTACCGATTTGGCCACTGAAGAGACTAGGCCTCGAGTTGTCGCGCTGCTCTATCTGATGTTGCTCGTTGGGATGATTGGCAGTGCCCTGATCTTTGCTTTCCTACTGGCAGACTTTGACTACATCCGGCTGATCCGGGTGATCCAGGGTGCTGCAGTGGTCACCCTTGGCCTCAATGTATTCGCGATGTGGAGACAGGAGACTCGCCGGCCAGACCTGACTACGCATGACCGCTCGCGGCCCTCGTTTTTTAAGGCTTGGCAAAAATTCATCGAATTACCGCGGGCTGGCAGACTGCTGATTGCCCTCGGCATCGGGACCGTTGCGTTTGCGATGCAAGATATTCTACTGGAGCCCTATGGGGCCGAAATTCTTGGGCTCTCAGTGAGCGGCACGACGTTACTCACCGCAATGTTTGCGGGAGGTATGGTGTTAGCGTTGCTGATGACGTCAAGAAGTTTAGGCCGTGGCACTGACCCCATTCTCATTGCCTCGCTGGGAGTTTTAGTGGGCGTTGCCGCTTTTTTTGCGGTCAGCTTCTCCGCTCTCCTTGACTCGACGCGGCTATTTCAGATGGGTGCCGTATTAATCGGATTTGGGCACGGACTGTTTGCGGTGGGGATGCTCACCGCCGCAATGGTATTCGGCGGTAAAGACATGGCGGGTATGACCCTTGGCGCCTGGGGAGCGGTGCAGGCTACCGCTACCGGCGTCGCGGTTTTTTCAGGCGGTGCTATCCGTGATTTGGTAAGCAACTGGGGGGAAATGGGACTTTTAGGTATTGCGATGCGGTCTCCCGCCGCAGGGTATCTATCGGTCTATGCCTTCGAAATTGCACTTCTATTTGTGGCGCTTGCGTCACTTGGTCCGTTGGCTAGACGCGTCACAACGTCTGCAGAATCCAGAGACGGCCTTAATTTGGTGGATTTTCCGAACTAGTTTTCACATATGGAGGATTGTTAAATGAGCGACGCAACATCTTTTGTAGATCTCACGTCAATTTTATTCACACTATTCTGGCTGTTTTTCATTGGCCTAGTGCTCCACCTTCACCGCGAAGGTAAGCGAGAGGGCTGGCCACTGCAGCTCAATAATGGTGAAACCGCGAGAGGGGTGGGCGGCATTCCAAAACCCAAGACCTATCGAAAAGCTCATGGTCAGGGTGATCGAGTGAGGCCTGGACCTGACGCCCCTGAGTACGCGATCAATGCAGAGCCTCTTTACAACGCGAATGGTGCTCCGCTGAAACCGCTTGGTGACCCCATGGTAGATGGGTTAGGACCAGCGGCATGGGCACAACGCGCTGAACAACCCGATTTGACCGTCGATGGACGGCCACGGATCGTTCCTCTGCGAGTAGATTCTGAGCATAGTGTCGTATCCAACGACCCGAATCCCATCGGCAAGGCTGTTTTCGGTTGCGATGGCGTTCAGGCGGGCACTGTCGTGGATCTTTGGGTAGATAGGGCTGAGCCAATGTTCCGTTACGCAGAGCTTGATATTTCTGGCAAGCGTGTCCTTTTGCCGATGACCATGGCGCGAGTTTCGAAAGCTGGCGAGGTGAATGTCCGATCGATCCGCAGTGATCAGTTTCAACAGGTTCCTGCATTGGCGAATCCGGATCAGATTACACTTCAAGAAGAGGACAAAATTGTCGCCTTCTACGGCGGCGGCACGCTGTACGCCATACCGAGTCGCCAGGAACCTAGAATATGAATGGAGGTCCCACCTCAAAAGGGAAGTCGATGCAGGGAGCGGCCCTTGGCGATGCGCTGGGTTTCTCAGAGAAATTGCCGCAAGGAGAGCAATTGCTTTGGCAGGGTCAGCCAGAGAGACATGCGCTGGCTGCCCGGGCGATGTACCTCAAGTACATCGCTTTCTATCTGGTTGCATTAATCGCCGCTCGGACCGGATATTTGATCTTGGATGGTGAGTCGGTTGCGACCTGGTCCGGTATGCTGGCGTGGCAATTGCTCGCCAGTGCGTTTGTCATATTGCTTATCGTTGGCCTGGCCGCGGTCTACAGCAGGACGACGCGTTATTCCCTTACCAATGAGCGGCTTATTATTAAGACCGGCGCCGCCATCACTATTCACATTAACCTGCCCTTGCAGCAGATTACTGCAGCTGATTTACGCGAATACTCTGACGGCACGGGGGACATTACCTTGCAAGTTTCTCGAGCTGAGAAACTCTATTGGCTTCTACTGTGGCCCAATACGAGGTCATGGTGGCTACGTCCGCTGCGACCGGTGCTGAGGGGATTAAAAGACGTTCAGACGGTGGCACATTTGCTGGTGGAAAAGGTGGGTGAACACGGCAATATCGAGCTGGGTGACTTCAATCGGAAATACCCCGGGGTAGACGATTCAACCCTTCCTCGTCAACAGGCGACTGGCTAACCACAATGAGCAGACCACTGACATGGCTTACTGATTTTTTACACCCATTGGTGTGGGTTTTGCTTGCCATGTTGGGGTTCTGGTGGTTGGGCGCTTCACTTGCTGGAGATACTCAGACAGCCGCTCAGAAACCGATTCGTGGTGAAGTATCCAGTAGCGTGGAGATCACGGTTCTGGACTTGCCCGATGGAGCAGTAGGGGTATTCCAGACCCAAACGAACGCGCCTCTTGCGCGATTTGAATCGGGAGAGGGCTCTTTTGTGAGAACCATCTTCAGAAGTTTGGTCAGGGATAGGCGGGTCCGTCAGGTGTCGGCACCCCCACAATTCATAATACGAGGGCTATCCGACGGCCGCGTCATTGTGGAGGATCCCAGTACGGGTAGCCAGATAGACTTAGATGCCTTTGGCCATATCAATGCCAAGCAATTTAGGGACATGTTGCAGGCGGGCGCGGCGTCATCAAAGTTGGGGTCATCAGCAGAGGTTGTTACGCGTTGATTTGGTTGGCGTTTACCGCGGCAGTGGCCTTGTGGTGGCTACTTACTGGCATCGCGTTAATCTGTGTGCACCAAGGGTGGTGCTTGCCATGGCGTTGTTATGGGGGTGGGCGGTATCGCGAGACGATGCCGATTATGCCCCCCCTGAACCCCAAGCGGCTGCAACATTATCATCGGCAGTCTTATTATTTATCGATGGCCCCGCGGGGCGGATCGAGGTGGTGGACGCTGAAACAGGGTCCAGGCTCGCTCAGTACGGGTGGGGTGAGGGCAGTTTTTTACGCGGCATACTCCGCAGCCTAGTGCGCGAGCGGCGCATTCGCGATCTGGATGCGGGCGGCATCTTTAACCTCAGCCTGTTCGACAATAGGAGTTTAGTGATTTCCGATCCTGAGACAAATTATTGGATGGCGCTGGAGGCATTCGGTGTCGACAACCGCCAGTGGTTTGTCGAGTTGCTAAAGCGTGCACGTCAACAACAGAGGCCGACTGCAGCGACTGAAGTGAGCCAGCCATGATGTGGCTTGCTCTGCTCGTCGCGGTGCTCCTGTGGTGGTTGATGACAGGGCTTGCATTAATGAGTGTGCATCAGTCGCGGCGGATTCAACGCATCATCTTCACCCTGGCGACCGGCTTTGTGATGTGGGCGTTAGTCGGTGTCGAGTCGAATGCCACGCTTCATACGCCACTGGCGACTATTACGGGATTCGCGATAGGACTGGGTATTTGGGGCTGGCTGGAACTCAGTTATCTGATGGGCTTCATCACCGGCCCAGTGAAGATTTCCGCCACCGCGACACTGTCACAGTGGCAACGTTTTCGATATGCCTTAGGCACTACGATCTATCATGAGCTGTTGGTGGTTGGCGTGGTGGGTTTGGTGTGCGTGCTGGGAGCGGGACTGCCTAATCCCACTATCCAAAATACGCTGGCCGTTCTGTGGCTGATGCGTTGGAGTACCAAGCTGAATTTATTTTTGGGGGTTCGGCATTTTAATAGTGAGTGGTTACCAGCCCATATGACATACATCACCAGCTACTTGCGGCCGGGTAAAAATAGTTGGTTTATCTTCGTGTCGACTTTGTTGGCCGCATACTGCACCTATATCTTGTTCTTCTTCGGACAAGTCGCCAATGAGCCAGCAACGGCATTGTCCTGCTTCCTGATTGCTTGGTTAGCCGCGCTAGCGGTACTCGAGCACGTTTTCCTGATGATTCCGATGGGTGAAACGGTGTTGTGGCGGTGGGCGAGAGCCTATACTCGAGAGCCCTCTTAAATAATAACCCTCCAGATAATAAGGATGTTTGTCCACGTTCTTCTTGACGCAGGCTTGGCAGAGGCCTAGTCTGGTTTTGGCTCGTCATAAAAAGATAGAGCCATTGAACCGGTACTGACACAAAAGCGCGATCATTGCGAGTCTGTAATAAGCGGTCATACAGGAAGTGAGGGGGCAAAAATGAAGTCATCCATGGGGGCATGGTCTTCTGCTAAGCCGACGTATCCGTTGGCTAAGCCAGAGAATAGTTTATCCTTAGGTGAAAACGCAGTGCCAGCAGATGCTGCGCTTTTAGAACCATATTTCGCGAAAATAAGAGAAGATCGCGGCAAGTTAATCCTCAATGTGCATCTACCATTTTGTCCATCGCGCTGTTTTAGCTGCGATCGGGTGGCAGTGGTTGAGCATCGACCCGAAGCGCTAGAACGCTACGTGACGAATTTAGATCGCGAGTTGGCAATTGTTGCCGATGCGGTGGGCACTGGACGCGAGTTAGCGCGGGTCCACTTTGGCGGAGGGTCGCCAAACCACTTGTCAGAATTGGCCATCGCGACGATCTTTTCGTCGGTGAGTCGACATTTCTTAGTGGGGAACGATACACAGATCGCCATGGAATTGAATCCTCGCCGGACGTCTCGCGCGCAGCTCAATTTTTTGAAAGGGCTCGGTATCGGCCACGTGAAGCTAGAAGTGCGTGATGTTGATGCGACCGTGCAGCGGGAAATTGGGCGTGTGCAGTCGTTAGAACTGCTCGAGGATGTTATTTCGATTGCCCACGGTGTGAGCTTCGATTCTATTAGCATGGATTATCTCATTGGGTTGCCCGGACAGACAGTAGAGTCCAGTGAGCAAAGTATCCAAGCGATGATTTCCTTGGATCCGGATAGCCTAGTTTGTCTGCCGTTTCATCGACGAGAATCCGTTTTCCCGCATCAGATTGCGGTCGATACACAACAGCTCCCGTCCCTCGCAGATCGACTCGCGATGTTCAATACGGTCTCCGAGGGTCTTACGTCATCAGGATACGAATGGGTGGGACTCAATTTGTTTGCTAAGCCCGACAACGAACTGGCGGTGGCGCATCGCGACGGAGATCTTGCGCTGAATGTGTTGGGTTACGGCACAGAGGCTGAAGCGTCAGTTATTGGTATCGGTTTGGGGGCGCTCAGTGAGGTGTCTGGTTTGATAGTGCAAAATCAGGTCGATCCGGCGCTATGGCATCGCGCTGTCGAATCGGGTGCGGTGTCAGCCGCCTCGGCAGTATTCTCAGACGATAATGAAATATTGCGTCGAAAAGTATTGAGAGGCCTTATCTGCCGACAACGGATACCGGCGGCCCAGCTCACCGCGGCGCAGCGCAAAGACTGGCTTACCCCGCTAGTGGGTCAGGGTTTTGCAGAGGAGACGGATGGCGAGTACTTTTTGACGGAGACAGGACGATCGGTCTTGCCCCATATTTGGACTGATTCCTCACCCGAATTTAGGGCCGTCTGACGGGCTTATTTACCCGCGCCGAGGCATTCTGAAAGGCAATAGTAATTGCACCCACGGGCGACAAAAGCGCGTGAGGTCAATGCTTTCATGCATAAATTGCCCTTCGGGTCGACTTAGCTGGGAGCGGGTATAAAATGGCGTATCTTCAAGCGTCTTAGCGATCGGCGCGGTGGAGATAGGTAGGCGAGCGGGACGGGATACGCGCCAGACAGGTGCTTTCGGTAAGTGTTGCAACGGCGGTGTTGGAGTGCGTTGTATGATGCCGTCTCGATTGATAGTCAGAGACACCTGCTTTTCACCGCCACTGCGTAATTGCACATCGTAATGAATCTCACAATCCCCCTCTGCCGAATGGCCTCGACACCAATTCCAAGTGTTGAAACCGTGCTCTATAGGCGCAGTTCCTAAGTTCGAATCAACATAGGCAGTGCCTCGCCAAGACAACGCCGGTCGATCCATTGTCACCTCAATATTGGCTATTGGGGCAACGGGCCACCACCAATGATGGCCTTCATGGTCAAGTTGAAAGCACTCTTTTGAGGTGTGATTGAAACGCACCTTGATCTCCCCATTGACGCGCTGCCCCCAGGGGCTGGACCTTTCGTCGACGGTGATCGTCAGTCCCTCTTCGGTGGTCGTAATCTGACTGGGCCCAATCGTTAGTTCATGCGAGCGCTGGGTCAGCGCCTGCTGACCTCGCTCGGTCATACACCACCGCGACTTCTCTCGCCCATAAAGAATCACATTGAGGCTGACATGGTTGGTTGGGGTGGCATCACCCCGCTGTCGAGCGCGAAAGTAGTAAGGGGAAAAAACGCTGCCGATGAACGCAATCACAGTGACTCCGAAGTGGCCGCAGTCACTGAAACCATCGACATACCACCACCGGTAGCCCGAATCCGGGACGGGTTGCGCAAAGCCCAGTTTAGAGACTGCCATGCCCGCTTCATGGGGCGTGGCAGTGCGCATGGTTGTCGCATCATTCATAGGGGTTGCACCGAGCCACTGAGTGGCGTAGTTTGTAACATAAATATAACACTAACAACTGTCATAATAATATGACGGTTCTGGGAGAAAGGTTCATGCAGGATCCATTACTCGACTGCGAAGACGATATCCGCGAACACCTCGCCGAACATATTACTCAGCAGTGTCCGCCCCTGCTGGGTCAGGCAATGGAATATGCGGTGTTTCCGGGTGGTGCTCGGGTGAGGCCGCAGCTTTGTATGGCGGTTGCACTCGCAAACAATAGCAGTGACCGTGCACTGGCTGCCGCCGCTGCGACTGCCGTCGAATTTCTGCACTGTGCATCACTGGTCCATGACGATCTGCCCTGTTTCGACGACGCTACACAGCGCCGCGGTAAGCCATCGCTGCACGCTAAATTCGGAGAGAGAATTGCCGTTTTGACGGGTGATGCGCTGATCGTTGCTGCGTTCCAAACATTGGCGGTACACGCTATTCATCATGTCAGAGCAGAACGCGTGCCGCTGGTGCTATCGATTCTCGCTCGAGGCGTGGGCGCGCCACATGGCATTGCGGCGGGCCAGGCTTGGGAGTGCGAGCCAGCAGTCGATGTCTCTCGATATCATCGCGCTAAAACCGGTGCACTGTTTATTGCCGCGACGTGCGCAGGCGCCGCATCAGCCGGTGTAGATCCCGGTCCGTGGGTCAATTTAGGTGCTTGTATAGGTGAAGCGTTTCAAGTGGCAGATGATATTAAGGACGCGGTGGGCAACCCTGAGATACTGGGCAAAGCGGTTGGGGTTGATGCCAAGCTGGGAAGGCCCAGCGCCGTCGGTGAGCTGGGTTTAGATGGCGCAACGGCACGCTTGAAAAATTTGCTGGAGGAGGGCTTAGATAGCGTTCCTCACTGCGCAGGCAGAGAGAGTCTTGTCAGGCTCGTTCGCGCTCAGTCGTCGCGCTTTGTGCCTGAAAAGCTTGGCCGATCAGCGGCCTGATCGATGTTTGCCGATCAGGATACTTGGTCACAGCAGCAACCTGCGCCCTCCGACTGGCGTTGTCGGTGGCGGTTGTTTAGAAATCGCTTACTCGCTGATCCGAAGTTTCAGCGATGGGCGGCTAGAACGCCGCTGGTAAAACGTATTGCGAGTAAAAAAGCGACTGACCTACATCACTTAACGGCCGGCTTTGTTTATACCCAAACCTTAACGGCCGTCGTGCAGTGCAACTTGCTCGCTGTCCTGCAGGGCCGGATTGAATCCACCAAGTCGGTGGCCGCGATGTGTGGCTTATCCACCGCCGCTGCACAGACGCTGCTGACTGCCGCCGCCGCACTGAAGCTGACCGAAGAAGTGTCACGTGGTTTTTGGATGGTGGGTGAGCTGGGTGCCTCAGTGCTGGGTAATCCCGCTGTCGCCGACATGGTGAAGCACCATTCAGTACTCTATCGAGACCTAGCAGATCCCTTAGGCGTACTCCGTCATCGCAGCAAAACGGGCTTGCGAGACTACTGGAGCTATGTGCCAGGTAGCAGCAGTCCTGCTGAGGGGCATCGGGAATACAGTCAATTGATGAGTAGTTCGCTAGCCCTCATTGGCGATCACATTCTCAATAGTTACCCCTTAGACAGTTATGGCAGTTTGGTTGATGTTGCCGGTGGCACCGGAAACTTTGCCCGGGCAGTTAAAAAACGCTACCCCCATCTGAGTGCGACGGTTCTCGACTTGCCGGAAGTGGTCACTGAAGCAAAGGATCAAGGGCTGAATAGTCCTATTCGGTTCGTCGCGACCGATATGTTTCGCTCCTCGCTCCCCTCTGATACAGAGCTTTTCTCGTTAGTCAGGGTGCTGCATGACCACGACGACGAGCCGGTGGGTCGGTTATTAGCGCGTCTGCACTCAGCGTTACGGCCCGGCGGGCATTTACTCATAGCCGAGCCCATGGCGGGTACGGCGGGCGCGGAACCCATTGGAGACACTTATTTTGGCTTTTATTTGTGGGCGATGGGCAGCGGAAGGCCCCGTACCGCCGAAGAATTAAGGGCAATGTGCTTGGCTGCCGGTTTTACGGGTGTGCGCGAGTTCAAGACGCCAATCCCTGCTTTAACGCGATTATTGGTGGCCGAAAAGGCGGTAAACAGCGAATGATAAGAAATTTGTATTTTTTATTTGACACTGTGAAATGTTAATTTAGAATGACACATAAGCTACAGTGCCATGACGCCTCGAAGCAGAGATTGTTAATGGCCGATAAAGCCAATAAAAAAAGGATGAAATAGCGCGACCATGGTAACGACGTCAACTGCAGTGGTTTTTGAGCAACCTGGAGAAATGTCGGTTCGCCGCGTCCAGTTGCCAGAACCCCACGCTACAGATTGCGTTGTGAAGGTCCACTGGACTGGAATCAGCACCGGCACCGAGAGGCTACTCTGGGATGGCCGTATGCCCCCGTTTCCTGGTTTGGCTTACCCCCTAGTACCGGGTTATGAGAGTGTTGGCAGCGTCGTCGAATGCGGTGCCGAGACAAATGTAGAAGTCGGGCAACGCGTTTTCATTCCTGGCAGCCGCGGCTTTACTGACGTTCACGGATTATTTGGTGGAGCAGCCCATTCTCTGGTTGTTCCTGCTGAGAGGCTCGTTAAATTACCAACCGAAATGGAATCGACAGGCGTTTTATTGGCGCTTGCCGGAACGGCTTGTCATGCCCTCCGCCGTATGGAGGATTTAGGTCCTCCTGATTTAATTATTGGCCATGGCGCACTCGGTAGATTGCTCGCGCGTATTACCGAAGCGGTGCATCACAAGACCGTCACCGTTTGGGAAACGGACGCCGTTCGTCGCAAAGGGAGTCACGGCTACACCGTGCTAGATCCCTCCGAGGATACGCGCCGAGATTACCAACGGGTCTGTGACGTGAGCGGTGCGCACGACATTATTGATCAAGCGGTTCATCACTTCGCGAAACATGCCACCTTATGTCTCGCCGGCTTTTATGCCGCGCCGATTCAATTCGACTTTCCTGCGGCCTTTATGCGAGAGATCGATATCCGAATCAGCGCAGAGTGGCAGGACCAAGATATGCAGACCGCAATGGATCTCGTCGCAAGTGGAGATCTCGACCTCAGCAACATTATTACGCATGACCAGCCTTATGACAGTGCTGAAAACGCTTACGAAACAGCGTTTTCTGATCCCGCTTGTTTGAAGATGGTCCTTGACTGGAGAGATGCATGAACGCACCACAGAACCCAGAGGTGTATGACCCGGGGTTGGAATCTACCGGGGAGAGGGCCGACTTGTTGGCATCATCTGGTGAGGAAGCCCCCAAGACACAAATCATTGCGATTTATGGTAAGGGCGGCATCGGTAAAAGTTTCACGCTCGCCAATTTGTCTTACAACATGGCGCAGCAAGGCAAAAAAGTATTACTGATCGGTTGCGATCCGAAGAGTGACACCACCTCGCTGTTGTTTGGCGGTAAAGCGTGTCCCACCATTATTGAAACAGCGTCTGCAAAAAAAGCGGCCGGTGACGAGGTCTCGGTAGGCGACGTCATGTTCAAGCGCGATGGCGTTTTTGCCATGGAGCTGGGTGGACCAGAGGTCGGACGCGGCTGCGGTGGCAGAGGCATCATTCACGGCTTTGAAACGTTGGAGAAGCTCGGGTTCCATGACTGGGACTTTGACTACGTGCTCCTCGACTTTTTGGGCGACGTCGTATGCGGCGGATTCGGTTTGCCGATTGCTCGCGACATGTGCCAAAAAGTGATTGTCGTTGCGTCAAACGATCTGCAGTCACTCTACGTAGCGAACAACGTTTGCTCCGCGGTTGAATACTTCCGCAAGCTCGGTGGCAATGTCGGCGTCGCAGGCATGGTGACCAACAAAGATGATGGTTCCGGTCAAGCACAGGCCTTCTGCAAGGCGGTTGGCATACCGGAGCTCGCTTCTATTCCCGCAAATGACGACATCAGACGCAAAAGCGCCTCCTATGAAATTATCGGGGGACCGGATGGAGAGTGGGGTTCACTGTTCACTGGTTTAGCAACGAATGTTGCCGAAGCGCCACCGCATAAACCTGAGCCGCTAACGCAAGATGGATTGCTTGAACTTTTTGACAGCGACACCGTGGGTCGCGACGTCGTACTTGAGCCTGCCAAGTTAGAAGACTTGTGCAGCGTTGAGCACCTGAATAAGCCCTCGTTGGAAGTCATTTATGACGCTATCTAGCGACACTATCGCCGTAGACTCCGATACCGCTCCTCCAGCGGACGGTTGTCATGCGGGAGAAGGCGTCATGCGTGATGCCGCGCAAAAGGCAGGCAAAACCGCGCAGCTGGAGCAATACGATAAGGATTATCCTAAGGGACCTCATGATCAACCTCAGAGCATGTGCCCCGCTTTTGGCTCATTGCGGGTGGGCTTGCGCATGCGGCGCACCGCGACGATTTTGTCGGGCTCTGCCTGTTGCGTTTACGGACTGACCTTTACCTCCCATTTTTATGGCGCAAAGCGCACGGTGGGCTACGTCCCTTTCGATTCTGAGTCACTGGTGACGGGTAAATTATTTGAAGACATCCGCGAAGCGGTGCACGACATCGCTGATCCTGATCAATACGACGCGGTTGTGGTTATAAACCTTTGCGTCCCGACGGCTTCTGGCGTGCCACTCGATCTGTTACCGGATGAGATTAATGGCGTCCGGATTATTGGTATTGATGTGCCAGGTTTTGGTGTGCCAACGCATGCTGAGGCAAAAGATGTCCTCGCGGGCGCCATGTTGCGCTACGCGCGGGGTGAGGTTCAGGCGGGCCCCGTCGCTCGACCTACCGTTGTCGAGACTGATGTGCCGACTGTTGCGATGGTGGGAGAAATATTCCCCGTTGACGCTATCACCATCGGGCGCATGATCCAGCCGATGGGAGTGAAAGCAGGGCCGGTCGTGCCAACGCGCGAATGGCGAGAGCTTTATGCGGCGCTTGATTGTTCTGCTGTTGCGATGTTGCACCCCTTTTATACCGCAACTGCTCGAGAGTTTACGGCTGCAGGCAGACCGCTTCTGGGGTCGGCGCCAGTCGGTGTAGAGGGGACGCGGGACTGGCTTGCTCATCTCGGCGACGTCTTGAATTTGCCTAAAAAGCGGATAGATGCGGCGATCAATGCCCAGTTAGCCGCTATTCGTGGTGCACTGAAAGAGAATCCAATTGACGCGCGTATTACCCTCTCAGGTTATGAGGGATCGGAGCTGATCGTCGCTCGACTACTGATTGAGAGCGGCGCCGATGTTCGATACGTGGGCACGGCGTGCGCTAAATCTGATTGGTCGGCTCATGATTGTGAGTGGCTTGAATCGCATGGCGTCAAGGTGCAGTTCCGGGCTTCTCTTGAAGATGATCTTCACGCCATGGATGCTTTTGAACCCGACATCGCAATTGGGACCACGCCGGTGGTGCAGCATGCGAAAGAGCTGTCGATCCCGAGCCTCTACTTCACCAATCTGATCTCGGCTCGCCCGCTGATGGGAGTGGCCGGCGCAGGGTCGTTAGCCGAGGTCATTAATACTGCGGTAGCTGGAAAAGACCGTTTTAAAAATATGGAATCGTTCTTTTCGGGTGTCGGGAGCGGCACCAAAACCGGCATCTGGACACCCCAGATCATTGCTCGCCATGGCATGGGAGAAGCTGTCTAATGTTAGTGCTCGATCATGATCGTGCTGGCGGCTACTGGGGCTCTGTGTACATGTTCACAGCGGTCAAAGGCCTGCAAGTCATCATTGATGGGCCGGTAGGCTGCGAGAATCTACCTGTCACCTCAGTTTTGCACTATACCGATGGGCTGCCTCCCCATGAATTGCCGATTGTCGTGACCGGACTCGCGGAAGAGGAACTGGGGCAAAAAGGCACCGAAGGTGCACTCCGCCGCGCCCACAAGACACTAGACGCCAAAAAACCCAGCGTGGTCGTGACCGGCTCCATTGCAGAAATGATTGGTGGCGGGGTAACTCCGGCAGATACCAACATTCAGCGGTTCCTGCCGAGAACGATTGACGAAGATCAGTGGCAAAGTGCTGATCGAGCATTAGTGTGGCTATGGGACCAATTTGGTAAGGCCAAAGCTAAAAAGCGCAAGGCTAAAAAGACTGAAAATGCGAAGAAGCTGGTCAATATCATCGGGCCCGCCTATGGTTACTTCAACACGCCATCCGATCTCGCGGAAATTCAGCGATTGGTCGAGGGTATAGGGGCCGAGATCAACATGGTCTTCCCTTTGGGCTGCCCGCTCGAAGAAATCGTTACTTTGGCTGATGCCGACGCCAACGTTTGCTTGTATCGCGAGTATGGGCGCAAACTTTGCGAGGCGCTTGAGACGCCCTATTTCCAGGCACCTATTGGCCTTGATAGCACCACAAAGTTTCTGCAGGCATTAGGGGAGGAGTTAAACCTCGACCCCGAACCGTTCATTGAGCAGGAAAAGCACACCACCCTGAAACCGGTTTGGGATCTGTGGCGCTCCGTAACCCAAGATTTCTTTGGTACGGCAAGTTTTGGGGTGGTAGCGACAGAAACTTATACCAGAGGCCTACAACACTTTCTACAGGATGAACTGGGACTCCCGTGCGCATTCCACTTCTCGCGAAAACCGGGGGTTAAACCCGACAACCAGGAGGTGCGCGAGGCGATTTACAAGTCCGGCGCACTTCTGGTGTTTGGTGGCTATAACGAACGAATGTACGTCAATGAAGCGGGCAACAAGAGTGTTTACATACCCGCATCGCTACCTGGCACCATTATCCGTCGTCATACGGGCACGCCCTTTATGGGTTACGCAGGCACCTGTTATTTGGTGCAAGAAGTGTGCAATGCCCTTTTTGACGCCCTCTTCAACATATTGCCGCTGGGCACGGAGCTCGACAAAGCAGAATCCACGCCAGCGCGGGCCGTAGAGGCTCTGATATGGGCCGACGCCGCACAAGGCGGTCTAAACCGCATCGTCGCAGCACAACCCATTTTGGTCCGGATCTCTGCCGCCAAGCGCCTGCGCGACGCCGCTGAGCAAGTCGCGCGCGCCGCAGGGGTCGACACAGTAGAGATTGAGCATGTTCAACACGCAAGCGAAAGCCTGCAATTTGGAGATGCGGCATGAAGTTCAACCATCAGTCAGCACAACAACTAAAAGAGGCGGTCACTATGGAGACAAACACTGTCAAGCGATCACATGAGCAAATAGATTCATTTGACCGGATCCAGTTCAAGTTTCTTTTCTTAATCGTTTTTTCGTGGTTTTTCGTGGCGTCACTAGGCAAGTTCTTGACCGCAACGCGAGGCAGTACTAACCAACATTTCTGGCAGGAGGCCGTAACGCAAACCAATAGCCTCGTTCCATACCTGTTTATGCGGGTTTAAAAAAACTCGTTCGGTTTAGCAATCGAATCGAGAGCCAGTTTTAGCAAGAAACAGACGCCGAGCGTCAACAAGGGAGATCATAAGCATGTCGATGCTGAGTTTTGAAAAAAAGTATCGCGTCAAGGGAGGCACGTTAATCGGAGGGGACTTACTCGATTTTTGGGTGGGACCTTTCTACGTAGGCTTCTTTGGTGTGACGACCGCAGTATGTGCCATCTTGGGAACAGCGCTTATTTTATATGGCGCCTCACAGGGCGACACATGGAATGTTTGGAGGATTAGCATTGAGCCACCTCCCCTTAGCTATGGTTTAAGCCTCGCCCCTATGAATGATGGCGGTCTGTGGCAGATGATCACCATTTTTGCTTGCGGTGCTTTTGGTTCCTGGATGCTGCGGCAGGTCGAAATCTCGAGAAAACTCGGCATGGGGCTTCATGTGCCGTTCGCTTTTGGATTCGCGATCTTCGCCTACGTCGTGTTGGTCGTGATCAGACCTTGGCTGCTCGGCGCATGGGGTCATGGATTTCCTTACGGAATCATGAGCCACCTCAACTGGGTGAGCATGATCGGCTACCAATTCGCGGCGTTTCACTACAACCCCGCGCATATGATCGCCGTGACTTTCTTCTTCACTACTGCCATGGCCTTGGCAATGCACGGATCGCTAATCCTCATGGCGACGGATCCGAAGCGCGGCGAGACCGTGAAAACGGGCGAACATGAGAACACATTCTTCCGCGACAACATCGGTTACTCGATCGGTGCTTTAGGCATCCATAGGCTGGGAATGTTTACCGCAATCAACGCGGCTTTTTGGAGCGGCATTTGCATGCTTATCAGTGGGCCTTTCTGGAGTGAGTCCTGGCCCTCTTGGTGGAACTGGTGGCTTGAACTGCCGATTTGGAGCTAATAGAGGGCGATAGAATGAGAGAAAATCTAAATATTTTTACAAAAGTGCAGGTCGCCGCCCCCGACTACCCGGGAGTGCCGATTGGCGAAGCTGAAGAGCAACGAGTCGGTGGTATCTACCACAGCACGTTCATGGGTCGATTCGGCGATGCTCAGATTGGGCCGATCTACTTGGGAGCGACTGGAATCGCCTCCATCATCACGTTCTTTATTGCTTTCTTCATCATGGGCATGAATATGGCGGCCTCGGTGGACTGGAGTCCTATCGAGTTTATGCGCCAATTCTTTTGGCTGACACTGGATCCCCCACCGGCCGAGTATGGATTAACCTTCCCTCCTCTATGGGATGGCGGTTGGTTTTTGATAGCAGGATTCTTCCTGACCGCCTCGATCATGCTCTGGTGGTGGAGAACCTTCAAAATCTCTCAGAACCTTGGAATGAGTAACTACCTCGCATGGGCTTTTGGCGCTGCCATTTTCCTGTATTTAGTTCTGGGATTTATTAGACCCATATTGATGGGGTCTTGGTCAGAGGCTGTGCCATACGGCATTTTCTCTCACCTCGACTGGACGCAAAACTTCTCGCTAAGATACGGGAACTTGTTCTACAACCCTTTCCATATGCTTTCGATTGCCTTTCTCTACGGATCTGCAGTGTTATTTGCCATGCACGGCGCAACCATCGTGGCGACCTCTCGATACGGCGCCGATCGCGAAATTGATCAGATCACTGATAGAGGCACGGCTGCCGAGAGAGGCGCACTGTTCTGGAGATGGTGCATGGGCTTTAACGCCTCTGTGGAATCGATTCATAGATGGGCCTGGTGGTTCGCAGTGTTAACCGTCCTCACAGGCGGAGTAGGTATTTTGCTGACCGGAACTGCGGTTGATAACTGGTACCTATGGGCGCTTGAGCGCGGAATGGTTCCATAGAGTAAGGACAAGCTGAATATGCGCAACCAAATGATTATCGCTACGAACATGTCATGGACGCGCTCGGCAAAAAGAATAAATCTGCTTAGAGGACGACATAAAAGAGAACCCCAAGAAGGGTTCCACAGAGCCTCACTAGGGCAGGAAGAAATTTGCGGACACAGTTCGCAAATAGGGATGAGTTCGACAAAAGATACAACGGGCTCATTACGTAAAGACGTTGCAAAGGCCGCTTCACGGCCAACGCGACAGATGTTTACATATTGCAACTGGAGGTACCTGTATGAGTAGTCTAAGTGAAAGCGAAGCTAGAGAATTCCATTCGGCTTATATCACTGGATTCATTGGCTTCACAATCATTGCCATTACCGCACATGCTTTGCTCTATATGTGGAAGCCCTGGTTCTAGCGATCAGCGCATCTCACGGAGCGTGTGGAATTTATTCACGTAGAAACAATTGATGGAGACAAAGTATGCACAGATTATGGATGATGTTTGACCCACGTCAGGTCATGGTAGGAATCGCAGCATTCCTATTCACATTGGCTTTGATGATCCATTTCATTCTGTTGAGTACTGAGCGCTATGACTGGCTTGGTGACCCCAACGCTGGTGGAATGGCTACGGTCAGCACCCAACAAGAAGCTGCTCCAATTTCTAGGAGCTAAGAAATGGCGGGGCCCCGCTTGCGGGGCCCCACACTTTTACGACCCGTGGCAACGCTGAACAAGCCGAGCCAGCGGTAAAGCTAGCAGAAAAGTCGCGATCACCCTGCCCCCAGAGCTGTCGATCGCCCAAAAACTTGACTGCTTTCGCTTAACCACATTCCCCCCGGGAGCGGGTCTTTTCCTTCAACAGACGATTAAGATGCTCAATCCGACCTCATCAAACACGGTGGTTTCATTTGACGATGAGCTACTGATCGCTGTCGACCCCGAAGATAACGTGCGCGGCTATCCAAGTAAAGCGGAAGCACATATGGGCTCGGGAACGCTGCATCGCGCATTTTCAATCTTTCTTTTTAACGATAACAACGAAGTTCTGCTGCAAAAAAGAAGCAAAACCAAGCTTCTCTGGCCCGAATACTGGTCCAACTCCTGCTGTAGTCACCCCAGAAAGGGTGAAGAATTGCAGCAAGCAGCGCTGCGCCGTCTGACGGAAGAGCTGGGTTGTAAGGCCTCATTGGAGTTTGTATACCGGTTCATGTATCACGCCCGGTATCTCGACATCGGTTCTGAGCACGAGCTTTGTTCGGTTTACGTAGGGACCACTTCTGACTTCATCAGACCCAACGACCAAGAGGTCGACGACCATCAGTGGATCGACTATCAAGCGCTGGACAGTTGGACTCAAGATGAACCCGACCTCTTCACGCCGTGGTTCAAATCAGAATGGCAGTTAATGCGAAGCGGTACGCTACGTAATGAGTTATCGGGGCTCGGGATCAATAGCCCCTCTCCGTGAAGAGGGCTTATATACCCCTGAACGCCGGCGAAGAATCCATCAACAACTGGGGGAGCCATTCCCGACCATACTCCGTTATACCAATCACATCCTGTTGATATTCGACCAAGCCAGACTGCACCAACACCGCCAGTCGTTGGGCTGCTAACGGTTTTTCATCGGGATTAAACATCACAGGTTGATTGCACATCAGTTGACGCAGTAAATGCCGGAACTCGATTTGCTCGTTATCGTTATCCAGGCCCATTTTCTCCGTTAGCAGACCGTCTGCTGCCGACTGCTGCCATAACTCAGCCGATCCAGAGTTCCGCAACACCATACCCGGAAGTTCGCTAATCGCTGCCAAGCCGACGCCCAAAACTGCCGTCGCTTCGTGGCAGTGATAGCCGTAGGCATTAAGTGACAGATCACCATCGATAAACGCTGTCGCAAGTCGGTGTGTCGGCTGAACAAACAAATTGAGCCCAAGCGGCGTTAATTCAGCGCTGTCCATACATTCGTTCAATGTGTTGTACATCGTCAGCTTGTCTGCCAGAGACGGCAGCTTTTCGTCTAACAGCGCTGCTTGATGAGGGAAATGTCTAGCCCGCTTGACAAACTGATAGCACTCCACCCAATCGGGTGCCAGTGAGATTAATGACTCGAGGCTCGAAGCAAACGTTTCTGGCGTCTGGCAAGGTAATCCAAAAATCTGATCTACACCGATAGACTCAAAGCCCAGATTGCGGCCTACTTGAATGACATCCTCTAGTAGCTCAGCTGATTGATAACGACCGATGGCGTCTTGCACTGTCGGATCCATATCTCTGACTTGAAGCTTTAATTCTGTAACGCCCAAACCCCGCAGAAATCCCAATTGAGAGCGTGAGGTCCGTCGAGGGTCTAACTCGAAACTAATCTCAGTATCTGACGCTAAATCAAAAAGGTCCAAGATAACTGAAAAAATTTGTCCTATCGTGATATCGGAAATGTCATTAGCGGCAGCGCCAAAAACATGGATACTTTGAAGCGATTTTTTTGGTCCAAGATGAGCAGCCAATGATCTTATTTCTGCAATGAGCCCCGAAGAATATTCTTCGACGCGCTGACCAACGATCGATGCTCGATCACAGGCCAAGTCTAACGAGGGGCAGAAAGGTAAAGATACTGCCAACGATAATCGGGCACCGGGTTGGGCCTTTATCGCATCGAAAGCTGCGATTTGAGCCTCGACCGCAATCGCCTTAGCCTGAGTTGCCAGTGCCATAGACCCCATTAGGTCGATTGCGTCGTTTAAACCAAAGGACGCTGTCGCCTCCTGTGCCTGCGTTGCTAGTTCCACGTTACACCCCCATCTTCCGAACTCTGGTTGGATTTAACTACAATAATAGGGGTTTGCGAGCTGTTATCAGCTTCTTCCCCGAATCCAATCCACACTTTCTCTAACTGTAATTTTTCAGTTTTTCTTATATTTGGATCTGAGGGTATTTTGCTTGTGATGCCTGGTCAAGTAGAAACATCTTTGACACTTTTCAGCCCGTCACTCCGATCTCACCGCCCACCGCCAAAGCGTGTGCTCCCCCAAGGGATACATCAAAAAGAAGTGCTCTAGTACCGCCAACGTTGACAACCAAGCGAGTAGCTACATTGTCATTTCAGCGGTTGGACTCGTGGCATTTAACCCGGCGAAAAACGCCTGTCGCTGTCGATCGAAAAATCTGGGCAGATGAAGCGTATAGAATCGCCCGGGCTTCAGCATCTGCCCAAGGGCCGACTTTGGCGCGTTGCGCTTCCCGCCCGCATTGCTGGTCAGGTGATAGAAGGTTTGAAGACGCTAGAGAATCCCCCGTTTTATACGCGCTCCCAGATCCTGACCGAAGCGGGCAGCTTTATGCACGAGAGTCAGGACCTGACTCGGTTTTGTCAGCCGTGGGTGCAGTTATTGTTGCCGTTTAGGATGCCCCGGATGGGGTAGCGCGGTCAGTCGTGATTAGCGGATTGCGTGTGGGTCGCCATTTCATCGCGCTGCTTCATCACCATGAACATTTCCAGCATCCATCCGGCGCTAGGTGAGAAGCGTCTCGGTTGGTTCGCGCGTTGCCATTCTTCTGTTTGGGGCACCGCGTCAATCAAGAACTGATTTTCGCGTGAGCAGGGTTCATGCAGTAATTGGGGTGCTGGCGACGGGCTACGGATCAAGCCCAGCAGGATCGAGAACTTCCGTATACCTGAGACAATTGCGCGTTGAGTGATCGAATCATGGTTGTTCATGGCGACAGTCTTCCCGATCTCGGCATAAAGGCGACGCGCTGCAAAAATGCCCGGGCGGCAGCCGCGAGGGAGCTGGCGAATGCCTTCATCGGCCTGCCGATAGCGGCGGTCCGCCTCCTTCAGCATTCGGCGAAGTACAGCGGACAGCTGAGGGCTCGGTTGAGGGTTGCGCAGAAAGGCCTCCGGGTCGATACCGTGTTCGTGCATCAGATCGCGAGGCAGATATAACCGGCCCGCGCGAGCATCCTCACCGACATCACGGCAGATATTGGTCAGCTGCATGGCAACGCCTAAGTCTGCAGCGCGAGCGAGCGTCGCGTGATCTTTCACGCCCATGAGTATGGCCATCATGACACCGACAGTGCCTGCTACTCGAGCGCCGTAGTCGCAGAGATCGTCTAACGTCTCATAGCTGCGTTCGGCGGTATCCCAGTTGAACCCCTCGAGTAGCGCATCGAGTAAACCACGGGGCAACTGGTGATCCGTCACAATTTGGCTCAGCACACGATCGACACAATGGTTCTGGGGTGTGCCCGCATAAATCAGGTCGAGACGACGATATAACTCTGCAAGCGCCTGTTTGGGATTTTCCCCAAGATCAACTAAGTCATCCGCGATGCGACAAAATGCATAGAGCCCACAGGCTGATTCCCGCAACTTTGGCGGCAGAAAACGAGAGGCAATATGGAATGATCGTGAGCCGTGATAAAGCAGTCGCTGGCACTCACGCATGTCGGTATGCGGTGTGGTGATCTGGTGATCGCTACGCATGTTGGGTTACCGCTGCCGGGATCAATTGATCAATGACCTTGGCTGAAGAGATCACCGCGGGCATGCCTGCGCCAGGGTGCGTACCGGCCCCTACTAAATAGAGGCCTTTCACATCTTCGCTGCGATTATGGGGTCTAAACCACGCACTTTGGGTGATGCGGGGTTCGAAACTGAAGCCTGCGCCCTTGAATGAACAGAGTCGATCTTGGAAGTCTTGTGGTGTCAGCAGTCGCGACGTCACGATGCGGTCACTGAGGCCGGGTAGCATGGTGTCTTCCAGTCGTTGGCAGATACGCTGCCGAAATGTTTCGGCGTATTCTGTCCAGTCTACGTCGGCATCGAGATGAGGGACGGGCGCCAGAGCGTAAAAGGCATCACAGCCCTCGGGTGCCATAGAAGGATCCGTCTCGGTCGGCCGATGTAAGTAGAGACTAAAGTCGTCGGCCAGCACTTTTCGTTTGAAAATATCATCCAGTAATCCACGATAGCGGGGTCCTAAAATAACCGAATGGTGTGGCACGTCTTCGTACTTGCCTTGCGTACCGAAGTACCACACAAACAAGCCATTGGAATAATGAGAGCGTTCAATCTTACGATCGGTCCAGCGCTTACGATGACGGGCGTCGATAAGGTGTCGGTAGGTCCAGGCCGCATCCGCGTTGGAGACGATGAGGTCGCTGTGCAGTACCCGGCCATCGCGCAATCGCACACCTTTGGCATTGCCGTTCTCAACCAGTATTTCTTCAACCTCGGCGTTGCATTCTATTTTGCCGCCTTGGCCCTCAATGAGACCTGCCATGCCTTTGACAATGCTGCCTGTGCCACCCATCGCTGACCACACGCCCCACCGTTGTTCCAGGTAGGAGATGAGGGTGTAAACGCTAGTCACTGAGAAGGGGTTGCCACCGATGAGCAGCGGGTGAAAGCTCATGGTCATCCGCAATTGGGGATCGCGGATATAACGCGACACCAACCGGTAAACACTGCGATCACTGCGTAATTTAATGAGTTCTGGTAAAAACCGGAATAGCGCCATCAGAGAGTCAAACGGTTTATCGACTAATCCCTCGAAACCCACTTTATAGCGTTTTTCGCTGGCGCCTAGATACGCCTCATAGCCGGCCACATCATCCGCACAATAGCTTTTAATCTGCTCGAGGTTACGACGTTTGTCACCGCAGTAATCAAAAATCCTGCCGTCATCAAAGCGCAGCCGGAAGAAAGGGTCCATCGGGCGTAAATCCACATCATCCGAGAATTTTTTGCCGCAGAGCTGCCATAATTCTTCAAGCAGGAATGGGGCAGTAACGATGGTCGGACCCGCATCGAAGGTGAAGCCGTCTTGATGGTAGACGTAGGCCCGCCCGCCGGGGGCATCGAGCTTTTCGAGCATATGAACGCGATAACCCTTTGCGCCCAAACGTATCGCTGCTGCGAGGCCGCCAAATCCGGTACCAATCACGATGGCGGTCGGTCGGGAGTCCGTGGTCGTAAGGGATTCAAACGCTGACTGAGCAATATTCATATAAATAAGACACTTAAGTTGTCACTTATACTGGACAGTGTAGCAGTCTGTCACTGTAGTTCACAGCATTCTTTTTGCCACAACACCTAGTCATTTGGCCGATACCGCTCCGACTCGACCCAATTGATACCCAACTAAGAGATCGATGCCTTTTTGGCTGAGCGGTAGGGCTCCGTCTCGCTCATGGGCGCTAAGATTGGATGCTAACGATTAAAGCCTGCAACAGATTGGCGAAAGTCGCGGGAGACTCCTCGTGACCGAGGTGTCCCAATTCAGGAATAAGCAGGGTCCGACAGTGGGTCAAGTACCGTGCTGCCGATGTGCTGCGGCTCGGTGGGATGGTGCGGTCTCCCTCGCAGGCGGCCAGCCAGATAGTTTGTTGAAGCTCGCTAAGACGACTGAGTAATGGTGGTAAGTCCCAGCTGGCCATCATGCGCAGCGTCCCGGCAATATGATCGGGGTCGCTGAGCAAAGTGTCGTAACAGCGCGACATGATGGGGTCGATTGATGATCCGGTGTCGGCCAGCATTGACCCTGTGGCACGCCAGCGAAGACTCGGCGACGCGAGCGCGCGCGGCAACCATTGACTGCGAGCCAGCCATTTTGCCGCCAAACTAAAAAACGGTGCGGCCACGGAGCCAAAGGGGTTGAACGCGGGGTTGATGCAGAGAATACCGCGCACCGACGCAGGGCCACTGAGCGCGAACTGTGTGGCGAGCGCAGCACCGGCTGAGTGCCCAATAACCCATTGTGGTGCGGCATCAAGCTTTTTTAGTAGGGCGCTAAGGTAGTCACTAAATGGCGCTAGCCCGACTCGCTCTGCCGGCAGTAGCGACGAAAATCCTTGGCCCGGTAGATCCGGTGAGATGACACGAAAATGTGGGGTGAGTAGCGGAGTGATACCGGCAAACGAATGGCTAGATGCTCCGGCGCCATGCAACAACAAGACATCAGGACCTTCGCCAGAGATTTGCACATGGAAATCAATTTCTGATGAACGAATAAATTGGCTGGTTTCCGCCCGCGGCCATGAATGAGCGACGGCCTCCCAAGCGGCACGAGAGGTCATGTGCTCGCGGCGCGGATGGCGCGGTTAAGTGTTTTCGCATCTGCCTTTGGCAGTGCGATATAAGCTCCACGGAGCGCATCTGCAAGTTCTTTAGCGCGTGGTTGCGGGCGCTGTGCGGTGTCGATAATCAATGCATTAGCGGGACTCATTGACAGTGAGCGAGCGGCGGCAAGCGCGTCTCGAGTGCCCGCTTCGCGATTGCGCGTGCCATCTCTCGCGACATTAGCGGCACCATCAGTCAGCAGCACATATTGCATGGTTGTTCCCTGTTTCCCTGCTCGCTCGGCCATGTCGCGTGTGAGATCCAGCGCGGCGGCCATGGGTGTGGCGCCGCCGCCCGGCAGTGCGGCAAGCGTTTTCTTGGCGCGCACCAGGGAGCGGGTCGGTGGCAGCAGAAGTTCTGCGGTGTCATCGCGAAAAGCGATGAGTGCGACCTGATCCCGTCGGACATAACAGTCAGCAAGCAGTAATTCGACAGCGCCCTTTGCCTCCGCCAGCCTTTGTAAGGCTGCAGACCCCGAAGCATCTACAACAAACAGCGTCAAGGTCTCGCGGTGCTGCAGAAATCGGGTCAGGTGGATGTCTTCGCGTTTGATCTGGAGGCGGCGCGGCGCGGTTTGATCACTTTGCTCGCGCCGACGGAGCGGTTGCCAAGGGGCAGCTGCACGTAAGGTGGCTAGAATGTTGACGCGGCCCCCTCGTCGGTGATCGCCGCGAAAAGTACCCGTCGGCCGACCGCGGTTTTGGTGTCGATGTTGGGCGCCAGCGGTGCCAGTGCTGCTTTGTCGCAGACGTGCTGCTTGAGTCTGCAGCTTTTCCAACAGGCCCTCCGGTAACTGTGCCAGCGCCGCTTCGAGTAAACGCTCCTCCTCGGGCGGTGATTGCTCGGTCATCGGCGGTGGCTCGGTGTCGTCAGTTTGCTCTGGCTCACGCTCTGGCTCGGGTGGAGGTTCCGCCATCTCTGGGATTTGCTGCGCCCTAGGCAATAGACAGAGTCGCAATGCGAGCGCTACCTCCTCTTCTTCTACGGCTTGTTTTTGCTTGAGCGCCGCCGCCGCACGAGCCACTTTGACTGCAGCCAGGGTCGAGCGAGGTGAATCAATCCCTAGAGATAGAGCCAGTGATGCCAATGCTGACAAGTGCTCATCGCTCACGATGACAGAGTCTAGGTTTGCAAGTGCCCGCTCTACATCGCTGCGCTTGAAGCACTCATCGTCAACGTCATGAATGCCCAGCGTTGTCATGTCTAGCGACAGGCCGAGGCGGTCGGTGAGCGCGGCATGAGCCCATTCATCCTCTGTGCCTTCGTCGGTCGCTATCAGTGTGATGCGAGCAGCCGTTTTTGTTTCGATACCGTCGCGCGCGATCGCGATGAGGCCATCATCTAGTGCAGCACAGAGATAGTGCACCGTGTTTCGTGGCAACCGCTCCGCCATGGCGGCGATGACCACCTGCTTGTCGCACTCTCCCAGCAGGCCGGTTTCAGAAATCGGTTTGCCATGCTGAAGTGTGGCGCTCAGATCGATGCCGCCAAGCAATCGCCCTTCGGTGATATTGGCAGGGATTTTGCGCAGATGCATTTGTCCAGATAGTTGCCGGACGCGATCAAGCCAATAATCTCTGACCGGGCCCGGCGGTGCACGGAGGTGCAGGCCGCCGAGTTTGGGGCCGATCAGGGAGAGGAGTGCGGCAGCCCACTCAGCGTCCGCCCAGAGTGACGTTGTTTCAGTTGGCACCATCGTCATCGTTATTAGTGAACAGCTCGGTAATGACGCGTTCGACACGGATATCTGCGCTGGACTCATCCAATGGGTCGCGTCGCAGCCGGTGGCGGAGCACGGAGGGGGCGATGATCTTTAAGTGGTCTAGGGTCACCGCGGCTTTGCCTTCGAATGCTGCCAAAGCACGTGCACTGCGGACCAGCGTTAGCTCGCCGCGCAAACCGTCGGTGCCCAGAGCTAGGCACAATTTGGCTGCGGTCTCGAGCAGGACTGCCGGTGTATCGATAGTATCCAGTGCATCCCGAGCGGTTTGAATTTTTCGTCTTAGCGCGCTTTCTTTGCGCGCCCATTTTTTGCGGAAGACACTGCGATCCTGATCGAATGCCTCTCGTGAGCGAATAATGTTGACGCGTGTGGCCACGTCTCCAGGAGTCCGGACATCAACGGACAGCCCAAACCGATCTTGGAGTTGGGGGCGCAGCTCGCCCTCTTCGGGGTTGCCGCTACCGACCAGCACGAACTGAGCCGGGTGCCGAATGCTCAGGCCCTCACGTTCGACTACGTTTTCGCCCGAAGCCGCGACATCCAGCAACGAATCGACGATATGATCCTCCAGCAGATTAACCTCGTCGACATAAAGAAATCCTCGATTGGCCTGAGCCAGCAGCCCAGGCTGAAAAACTTTCTCGCCGTTCACAAGGGCGCGCTCGATATCCAGTGCTCCTACAACGCGGTCTTCTGTTGATCCCAGCGGAAGATCTACCACAGGTATGGTGATGTACTGTGTATCAGCTATTATTTTCGAGCTAGCGCAGGCGGCACACAATTGTTCCTTGGGAGCGGTTGGATCACATTGATAAGCGCATCCGCTGACTACGGCAATTTTAGGGAGCAGCGCGGCGAGCGCGCGAATGGTGGTGGACTTGCCTGTGCCGCGTTCGCCGAGCACCAAAACGCCCCCAATGCCTGGGTCAACGGCGGCAATCGTCAGTGCCCGTTTCATATCATCTTGACCGACGATAGCGGTGAATGGATACGCGGTGCTCATGTGTGTCCTCAGTGACTGCGGCGGCTGTATGTTAGGCCCCGATTCCAGAAATGTGAAAAAGAAGCTATCCGGGCGAGTGTCCCGCAATTTATACTAATGGGCTCTCAATTGTCAGTGATGGTTATATCATGGCCAAGCCGCTCATGCCTGCCTTGGATGCGGAACAATTTGCTGTCTCACTGGATGCAAACGTGACAATGCGCGGGTATCAAGGGGAGGTCTCTGAAGGCACGCCATTGGTGCTGCTGCACAGTATCAACGCGGCGCCTAGTGCGATGGAAATTCGCCCTTTATTCGAGCATTACCGCGATAAGCGTCCGGTGATGGCACCTGATTTACCAGGGTTTGGGCTCTCTGATCGTGCCGCGGTCTCCTACTCGGCCGTGCAGTATGCACGTTGGATCGCGCAATGGCTGAAGGACTTTAAAAGTCCCCCTGATGTTGTCGTGCTGTCTTTAACGGGCGAATTTGTAGCGCGCGCCATTTTGGAGCAAGGCACTCGCGTCCGCAGCCTGACACTGATTTCGCCTACCGGCATGGGAACGGCAAGTCCACCTTCGCTGCCCGACGGATCTCGACTTGAACGCGTGCTGAACTCACCTTGGGTGGGGCAGTCACTGTTCCGTGCGCTGACCACTAAAGCGAGTATTCGCTGGTTTTTAAACAAGGCTTTTGTTGGTCAAACGCCTGAGTATCTCGTGCAGTATGCTTGGGAGACAGCTCGGCAACCGGGCGCGCATCTCGTCCCCCTCAAGTTTTTGACTTTTAGTTTGTTTACGGAGCAGGCGATGTCCCGCTTGTATAGTCGGCTAACATTGCCGTGTTTGGTGCTCTATGACGACGATCCCAATATTGGCTTTGAACGTCTATCTGAATTGGCCGATGCCAATGATCAATGGACGATTAAACGGCTTGTCCCGAGCATGGGTTTACCCCACTGGGAATTGCCCGCCGACACGATCAAAGCGCTGGATGATTTTTGGGGACTGTCGGCCCAAGACGCGGCGCTATCGGATGATGTCGCTGAGCAGAGTGCGCGCCGCGAGTCGGCCTGAAAGCGTGGCCATCGGCACGCCAGGGCCAGGGTGAACACTGCCGCCCGATAGATAGAGGCCTTTGAGACGGCTGCGAGCACCGGACCGGGTAAAGCTAGACCAGAGACCATGCGACGCGCCGCCATAGAGTGAGCCGCCACTCCCGGGAAAGCGGCTATGCCAATCAGTTGGTGTAGTGGCAACACAGTCATCGTCGCGAAAGCTCAGTGTTAATCCGCAGCGGTCCAAGACGGCGAGGGCATTGTCTCGGATATGATTAACCTCATCAGTCGACCACCAGTGGTTGTCCCCATTAGCAGGTGCATTCACTAACATGAGAAATCGCTCTGCCGCATTCCGTTTTCCAGCAGGGCCACGATCTTGTGCGCACACATAGACGGTGGGTTTTGAGGGGACCTGACGCGCCTCAAAAATAGTATTGAATTCACTGGGATAGTTCGATTCGAAAAAGACGTTGTGGTGATCGAGGTCAAAGCCAGACGCTTGGCCCTTGATGCACCAAGTGAGGGCAGAAAGCGCACGCTGCCGACTGGGCCGCAGTGTCACGGCAGAGGACGCTGACTCCCCGAGTTGGCCCGTGGCAATGGCTTGCGTATCGCCGTTAAAGACCACGGCGTCGGCAGTCAAGGCAGTACCATCGTCCAATCGAACCCCTGTTGCTTTTCCATTCTTGACCAATACTTCACTCACATGAGTGTTGAGATGCAGGTCTACGCCCAACCGCTGACCTAGATCAGCCATTGCTCTTGCCAGTCTATGCATGCCGCCATCCACCAGCCAAACACCCTCTAACTCGACGTGCGCAATGAGCATTAAGGTAGCGGGCGTCCTCAGTGGCGATGACCCCACGTAGGTTGCGTAGCGCCCGAATAGTTGCTGCAATCGTTCGTCTGGGAAAAAGCCGCCCAGTGCGCGCCATAGGTCGGGTGATGGCCGTGTCGCGAGTAACGAACTGAGTGAGTGCTGGCGCAACACTCGGCCAACTAGTGTCAGCGGATTGGGTTTGGTGGCCTCCATAAAAGTAGCGGACAAAGCCCCGTGGATTTTTTTACTCTGTGAATAGAGGCGGTCGAAGCCGGCGGCATTGACGCTGCCTGCAAACTGTTCTATCGAGTGGCGCGACCGCTCGCGGTCTGGGAATAAGTCCAGCAGGCCGCCATCGCTCCAAGCGTGACGCGCAATGACCGGGCTGTCGAGTAGGGTTAGGGAATCACTGAGAGAAGTGCCAGCATCCTCGAACAGTTGTTCAAAAACTGACCGCATTGTGAGCACCGTAGGGCCCCCATCAACGCTCAAGTCATCGACCTCACGGGTATGCATCTTGCCGCCGGGTGCGGCAGCGCGCTCGAGCAGGGTGACGCGCACCCCGGCTCGCGCTAAGTCGATGCTGGCTGACAATCCCCCGGCACCGGCGCCAATGATGATCACATGCCGCTGGGTCACACTATTTTCCAATTGCGAGAGGCGGGTCGGGTAACTTTTCTCTGATGATAAATAATTAACGCCAAGCCGACGATGAGTGGTACTGCCCAGAGCCCGGGTTGCAACGCGAGTTCGGGTAACAAACGAACCGCACCAAAGGCAAAGAACGCGGTATAGACAGAAATACCCGCCCCGACCAGGCACTTGATATGCTCTTTAATGCGATCAGTGGGCAGCGGATGAGGCTTATAAATAAACCACAAGTTGGTTGCAACTGTCGCAAAGCCCACCATCGAAATACCCATCATCATCGGTTCAGGTTCGATGGCGCCACGCACAAAACAATTGGCAGACGCAGCGGTCAATAGCACCTGTGACAGAAGATTGTGCCAGACACGATTTGCCGAATGCCGTTGCTTATTTCGGAGACTCAACCAACCTTGCCACGCTAGGTTCACCGTCAGTGTCGCGAGATAAAGCATCATCCAGCCAAAAATATTACTGATGGCTCTTGGGTCGGCAAAGATCGGATGATCAGCAAGATGCGGATGCGTACCGATGGGGTCTGAGAGGGTCGTCAGGCTAATGGCCACTGCGGTGAAGCCCGTGACGATCATGGTTTGCACAAACAATGTACCCGCCCGGCGGTGCAGCTGCCCCCCCTTGCGGCCCGCGATAGGTATCCAAATGATAATCAGGCCAATAGCCCCGGTGAGGATGTGTAATCCAACTAGCCATTCAAACAGGGTGTGGGTCGACACCATTACACCCCCCCTCCATACTGTGGCCAGAAAATGGGATGTGTGTGATGGCAACGGATAATCTGTATATACCCCCCAAGCCCCTGTCGCTCTGGTCTGTTGTGGCGCTGGCGCGTGTGCTGTGGAAGGGAGATGGCAATTTGCTTGAGCTGTTGCCGGCTGCTGCCTACCGCTTTGATGTGGGCAATCTTGGCTACTCGAGACGCTCCACGGTGTTGTTCAATGATCCCGATGCGGTCCGCGAGATCATGCGCGATGCAGAAGGCGTATTTCCGAAAAGTGATTTGATGGTGAGTGCACTGGAGCACTTGATCGGCGACAGTATTTTTGTCACTGATGGAGCGCGTTGGAAGCGGCAACGTGCAATGATCGATCCGGCTTTTTCTCATATGCGCATCAGTCACGCCTTCAGCGCGATGCAAGCCGCAGTGGATGAGCATTTGCTGTCGTTGCGCAACAGGGCAGATTCGGGAGAGGTGTTTTCGCTGGACTTGGCCATGAGTCATCTGACAGCGGACATTATTTGCCGGACCGTCTTCTCGACGCCATTGCAGTCGGGGGTGGCGGTTGATGTGTTCGAAGATTTTACGTTGTTCGAAAAGTCGGCGGTTCAAGTCGATGTGTTGCGCTTGATTTTCAAGCCGGCGTGGAGTGAGTTCCCCCAACCGCCCGAAGTGCTCAACGCCTGCGAGCGTATCCGACATCATCTTGGTGTATTGGTCGACTCCCATCTCGACGATCCCAGCGGTTTTGACGACATCGCCAGCAGCGTGATTGCCGCTCATGATCGTGACACGGGTGAGCCGTTTTCTCGCAAGGAATTGATTGATCAATTGGGTGTGTTTTTTTTGGCGGGTCACGAGACAACGGCCAGCGTGCTGACTTGGGCTTTTTACGTGTTGGCCGATCAACCGCAGTGGAGAGAGCGTTTGCGGGACGAAATTGGGCAGGTTGTGGGTGAGGGCCGAATGACCTTCGAGCACACCCGACAATTGCCTCTGACCAAGGCCTTTTTCAAAGAAACATTGCGGTTGTACCCGCCGATCACTTTTATGCCCCGAGTGGCCACGCGAGAGACCACCATTGGCGGCCGCCGATTGCGCAAAGGTGCGTTGGTGATGGTGGCGCCGTGGACGCTGCATCGCCATGCCAAATGGTGGGCTGACCCTCATGCCTTCCGGCCTGAACGGTTTCTGCCCGAGCATGAAAAAGAGCTGGTGCAAGGTGCTTACATCCCGTTTGGGCAAGGACCACATACCTGCGTGGGTGCTGGATTTGCACAAACTGAGAGTGTCCTGATCCTGGCCGAGTTGGTGCGCCATTTTGACTGGACATTGGCGCCGGGTCAGACGGTTCGTCCGGCGGCTCGCATGACGACGCGACCGGCAAGCCAAGTTATGGTTCACGTTGGTCACCGCTCGCTGTGACACCCTGGTCTGCCTCGTCTCGTGTTTCAAACCAGTGCCACGCAATATCACGTTGACTGGCGTCCCCCAAAGAAATTCGCTCTTTAAATGAGGTCCAGATCAGCTCCCAGCTCAGTGGCGTCATCAGTAAAAAGGGGAGAGGGTCTCGCCAAGACCACACCACATCACGCGATAGAAAAAAGGCTCTGAGGCAACGGATGAGCTCGGTAATACGCAGCCGAAACAGGTATTTATAGGCTTCTGTTAAGGTTGAATAGCCCCATTGGGCGCGCTTACCTGCGGCGCTGATTGCCACGGGGCCTTGCGGCAAATCCAGTGCTGCGCCCCCTATCCAAGCTTCATCCATGAAGTGAATGCCGCTACTTAATCTTGGGTTGCACTCGATACCCCAAGGAATACCCGCGCGATCGAGAATAAAGTCGAAGCTAATGAATCCGGTTGTGCTGGTATTGGCGAGGAACTGATCGATCCATTGCCGAACAGAAAAAGGGGTGGCTGCAGATTGAAAGCCGACGGCCACCGTTCCGCTATAGGTAGTGCCGCGATAGCTGGCGGTTTCGAGTGCGACGCCGTCCTTTACCCAGCTCAGGGTGCACAAGTGACTGCCCTCTACCTTGCGTTGCAGCAGCATGTCGGCTGATGCGGGGGGGAGTGCGCTGCCGCGGCGGATAAAAGAGACCTCAGTACCCGAGCAACCTCTCCGTGGTTTGAGCACACAGTCTGTTTGCCTGATCAGTGCGCGGGTATCAGGATCAGTTGCCACGTAGACCGAGGGTGCTGTGACGCCTCGATTAATGGCATGAGCCACAAAATCCAGTTTGTCATGCCATTGATCTAACCATTGCGCTGATGGCCCGACGTAGCGAACCTTTTCGGGTAGCAGGGTCGCGAGATTACCAACGTGGCAAATTTCCTCCGAAACGGGAATGACATCGGTCACATGCTCGGTTTCGATAATCGCGAGCAACTCTGTTTGCCACGCAAGGAGATCCTCGTTGGGCGCTGTGACCCGATAGCTTTTGGCGACGGCGCGACTGACCGAGCAGATATGCCGTTTCAGAGGGTCCGCCACAATAACCCGAGCCCCTTGGCGATGCAGTCCTCGAGCGAGTGTGAGTGCCTTTGGAAAGCGTCCCAATGTCAGTAGCACTGTTCTGTCCATTGTCCCGAGTAATACCGCTAATGTGCTATTAGTTTTACTGTATTTGTGTCTAACAAGCCATACGAAATAAGGCAGGAATCTGCAGATCCGCCTGCTAGGCGGCGCGCGCTAACAGATTAGGGCGGAAGCCGTCTGCCTTGGAGTGGCATCTCACAAGGCTGCGCGGCTGGATTGGCATAGTAAAACCCCATCAAACTACTGTTTTCACTGCTCAGGCTGCGCTATCTTGCGCCTTCTATTCAGTTGCCACCCCAAATGAGTTGTCTTAATGAATGCCAAAATTGATTTACCCGGACACGCGCAGTACCCCCATTTGTTTTCTCCGCTAGACCTAGGGCATACCCAACTCCGCAACCGCTGCATTATGGGGTCGATGCATACGGGATTGGAGGAATTGCCCGACGGTTTTGAGCGGATGGCGGCTTTTTATGCCGAGCGAGCGGCGGGGGACGTCGGCATGATTATCACTGGCGGCATTTCGCCGAATGAAGAAGGGGGGATGGTGGTCACTGATGATCAGGGTAACCCACTGGTCTCTGCGTCAAAGCTCAATAACCAGGAGGAAGCGGCAGGCCATCGTATGGTGACCGACGCAGTCCATGAAGCCGCACCCGACTGCAAGATTTGCTTGCAGATACTCCATATGGGGGCACTGGCATACAACGAGGGCGCGGTGGCGCCTTCGCCGGTCCGATCTCGTATCGGTGCTTTTTCGCCGGCGGAGCTGGATGAAGAGGGTATTGAGAAGCAGATTGCTGACCATGCTTATTGCGCGACGCTGGCTCAGCAGTCAGGTTATGACGGCGTAGAAATTATTGGCTCTGCCGGCTATCTCTTATCGACTTTCCTAGTCGAAAAGACAAACCAACGAACCGATCAGTGGGGCGGCAGCTATGAAAATCGCATGCGCTTCTCGGTAGAGGTGATTCGGCGTGTTCGCGAGGCGGTGGGCAAAGACTTTATTGTGATTTTTCGGATTGCCGCAATGGATATGCTCGAAGGTGGCATGAGCTGGGAGGAAATCGCATTGCTCGCAAAGGCCGTGGAGCAGGCAGGCGCCTCCATGATTTCGACTCACTTCGTTTGGCACGAAGCGCAGGTTCCCACGATTGCGACGATGGTGCCGCGGCGCGCGTTTACTGGCGTGACTAAGCGAGTCCGAGGCGAGGTCTCGGTCCCCGTCATCACCTCAAACCGAATCAATATGCCCGATGTCGCCGAAGCGGTGCTCGCCGATGGTGACGCCGACTTAGTCTCGATGGCGCGCCCTATGTTGGCGGATGCTGAGTTAGTCAAAAAGGCTGCAGAAGGTCGCACCGAAGAAATCAACACCTGCATTGCCTGTAATCAAGCCTGCCTCGATCACGCCTTTGCTGGAAAGACCACTTCTTGTCTGGTTAACCCGCGAGCCTGTCACGAGACGGTGCTGAATTGGGGCCCCACGGAGCAACCGAAAAAAATTGCAGTAGTGGGGGCAGGACCGGCAGGCCTCTCTTACGCAACGGTTGCTGCTGAACGTGGTCATGCGGTGACGCTATATGATGCTGCCGATGAGATTGGTGGGCAGTTTAATCTCGCGAAACAGGTGCCTGGTAAGGAGGAATTTCACGAAACGATTCGCTATTACCGCGCCATGATGACTAAGCACCAAGTGACAATGCGCTTGGGCGAGAAGGTGGATGCACAAGCGCTGGCCGATGCCGGTTTTGATCATGTGGTTGTGGCAACAGGGATTAGCCCTCGCGCCCCCGATATCCCCGGTATCGATCATGAGAAGGTCGTGGGCTATATTGATGCGATTCGAGGTAACAAGCCGATTGGTCAAAAAGTGGCGGTGATTGGTGCCGGCGGGATTGGCTTTGACGTGACTGAGCTGATTACGCATCAGGGCAAATCGTCGGCACTAGATATTGAGCTGTTCGCCCAAGAGTGGGGTGTGGATTTCGACAATCACCCTCGTGGCGGTGTCACCGGCGTTGAGCCCGTTGTCATCAAGTCAGATCGTGAAGTGTGGTTGATGCAACGCAAGGACACTCCCGTCGGCCGTGGGCTGGGTAAAACAACGGGATGGACCAAACGTATCTTGCTGAGCCGTCGTGGCGTTAATATGGTCAATGCGGTCGAGTATGTGCGCATTGATGACCTTGGCCTGCATGTCTTGATCGGGGGGCAACCGAAGACGTTTGAGGTAGACACGGTTATTATCTGCGCGGGTCAAGTCCCTGAGCGCGGCTTATACGATGTTTTGATGACAAAAGGGGTGTCGGCCGATCTGATTGGAGGTGCGTTTGAGGCAGTGGAATTGGATGCTAAAACAGCCATCAACCAAGCCACACACCTAGCTGCCGCGGTGTGATCAATGCGGCAATGCGAGCAGGAAACGCCGCATTGGTAAGGTAAATGTGACAATCGTGCTCGGCGCGGGATCTGCCCGCGCACCGATTGTCGAGAGACGAATAGAATAGGACAAGCGCACATGGCTCGATGGGAATGCATCGTCTGCGGACTGATTTACGATGAGAAAGAGGGGTGGCCCGATGACGGCATCGCACCCGGTACAAAATGGCAAGACGTACCTGACGACTGGACCTGCCCTGACTGCGGTGTAGGCAAAGATGATTTCGAGCTGATTCCCGGTTCCGAAGATGACGTGTCAGAAGACACTGATGCCAGCACTGATGGTCAGAGTGAAGCGCAAGGCCGCCACGTTGTCGTCATTGGATCGGGGCTGGCGGGCTACGGCTTGGTGCGCGAGTTGCGCCGCAAAGATGAGGCAGTTGCGATTACAGTCCTGACGTCTGATGGCGGTGAGGGCTACTCAAAGCCAATGATCTCCACCGGCTACACCAAGGATCTCTCGGCAGATAAGCTTACGGCGCAAACGGCTCCCGAGCTCGCTGAGCAATTGTCGGTCACGGTGCGCACGCGAACACAAATCACCAAAATCGATACCGATGCCCAAACCGTTCAGCTCGGTAATGGTGAATCAGTGGGTTATTCGGAGCTGGTGCTGGCGCTGGGTGCTGAATTAATCCGCCCGCCAATCGGGGGCGATGCGGCGGATCAAGTCTTGGGCGTCAACGATCTTGACGACTATCGGCGTTTTCAGGATTTACTGGCGTCTCGAGGCGCTAAAAAGATTGCCATCATTGGTGCGGGGTTGATCGGCTGTGAATTTGCGAATGATCTCCTCAATGGCGGTTTTTCCGTGGAAGCGGTAGATCCCATGGGCTGGTGTTTACCGACGTTGCTGCCCGAGCCATCGGGGCGGGCGGTGCAAGCAGCATTAGAAGAGAAGGGCGCCACGTTTCATTTTGGGCCACTGGCAACCGAAGTGAACCGGAGCGGGACAGGGTACGTCGTATCGCTTAACAATGGAGAGACGATTGAGGCGGATGCAGTGCTCTGCGCTGTCGGTGTGCGGCCTCGCACGGCATTGGCTAACGAGGCTGGCCTACAGACTCAGCGCGGCATCGTGACAGATCGTCTGTTACAGACGAGTGCGCCACATGTTTACGCCATGGGGGATTGCGCGGAGGTGGCCGGACACGTTTTGGTCTACGTAGCACCGTTGATGGCGGCGGCGCGGGCCCTCGCGGCCACCTTGGCAGGAGAACCCACGCAGGTCAGTTACCCGGCTATGCCGGTGGCCATCAAAACGCCGGCGTGCCCGATTGTGGTGTCGCCGCCAGAGCGCGATGCCGAGGGAGAATGGTCTTTTGAAGGTGACGCGCCCGATATCAAGGCGCTCTTTCGTTCAAGTGAGGGCGATCTACTGGGCTTTGCGCTCACTGGCCAGGCAGTCAAACAACGAATGGCCCTCGCAAAGGAATTACCCGCCATTCTGGAGTGAGGCAGGGCACGCTGCGATGTAACGCGACGACGACTCGACGTGATGCGCGGGGTGCGTGTCGCTGCCAGCTCAATGGGCCCTCGCCCGGTGTGCTGGCACCGACTCATTCAATTCTGAGTCGGTGCTCTCGTCGATAAGGCTCAGTCATTCTCCCTGCTAACCGGCCAGCAGCGCCTCAAGCTGTTCTTGATCGGCTACGAATCTTCTGATCCCATCGCTTAACTTGTCACACGCCATGGCATCTTGGCTGTTGGCGAAGAGAAACGTGTTGTGACTGAGTCGCTCTGGTCGCGGCAGGTGTGTACCGGTGTCCTGCAACTGACGGGGCAGCGCGCCGTCGTCAGCCGCTAGCTCGCTCAGTAGAGTGGGACTGATCGTTAGCCGGTCACAGCCCGCTAGGGCTTCTACTTGACCTGTATTTCGGAAGCTGGCGCCCATAACGACGGTCTCGTAGTGGTGTGTTTTAAAGTGGTTGTAGATTCGCGTGACAGATTGTACGCCAGGGTCTTGCAGCGGATCTGCTATGACCAAGTCAGTGTGTGCCGTGTACCAATCGGTAATGCGTCCCACAAACGGTGAGATCAGAAAGACGCCCGCATCCGCACAGGCGCAGGCCTGCTCGAAACTGAAGATGAGCGTGGCGTTACAGTGAATACCTCGTTGCTCCAGCGCTTCAGCCGCTCGGATACCCTCCCAGGTTGCAGCGACTTTGATCAGTACCCGGTCGGCGCTAATGTTGGCTTTGTCATAGAGTTCGATGAGTTTTTCAGCTTTGGCGATGGTCGCGTCTGTATCGAAGGAGAGTCGCGCGTCCACTTCTGTGCTGATCACGCCTGGTATCAGTCGATTGATCTCTGAGCCCACCGCCACCGCAAATTGGTCGACACGATCATCGATAGGCAGAGAACCGGTTTGTAGTTGGATGATCGATTCCTTGAACTCTGCCAGTGAAGCGGCTTTTAACAACAGCGAGGGGTTCGTCGTGGCATCGGTCGGTTTGAGGTTGGCGATGGCATCAAGATCTCCCGTGTCGGCAACGACAGTGGTCATGGTGCGCAGTTGTGCTAGTTTGGTCATGACTTTTCTCAGCTCGATGGCGCCATAAAATGGTCGCGCTGCGACATGATCCGGTCGTTGATCATGTCTTGGTTGACGGTTGTATTGGGTGTAGCTTAGCAGAGAGACGGTGTCGCGCCGCTCAATAAGTGAGTGATCTATCCGCTTTAGCGATGACAGATTGCCGCGATACGCAGGATACGGCGCGATAAAGCGCGATAGTTATTTTTGATTGATATGACGAAGCAATAGGAGTGCTTATGCAAGCAATGCAGCTTTCTGCCCCGGGGGGGCTTGACCAACTCCAGCTCAATGAGATCACGCCACGAGCGCCTGGCCTTGGCGAAGTGCAGGTCGAGATCAAGGCCACCTCATTGAACTTCCACGATTATGCGGTGGTGATCGGAATGATTCCCACAGCGGATGGCCGTATTCCGATGTCCGATGGCGCGGGTGTTGTCACGGCAGTGGGCGAGGGCGTCGCTGATTATGCGGTGGGTGATCGGGTGCTGAGTTATTTTTTTCCTCATTGGCCATCGGGCCGCCCCAGCCTGCCTTGCTTGCTGGGTGTTCCGGGTGATCATGTTGATGGCTTCGCGGCGCAAAGCGTCACCATGCCGGCTTCTGCCTTTAGTCGGATGCCCACCCATCTCGATTTTGCGGCAGCGGCAACCCTCACCTGCGCGGGGTTAACCGCGTGGCGAGCACTCGTGGTCGAGACAGATCTCAAGCCCGGCGATTGGGTGTTAGTGCAGGGGAGTGGTGGTGTGTCGGTGGTGGCACTGCAATTTGCCCGAATGATGGGTTGCCGTGTGATTGCCACGTCGTCATCCGATGCCAAGCTTGAGCGGTTGGGCGCGCTGGGTGCGGAACACCTCATCAATTATCGAGAGCACGCCAACTGGGGTGAACAGGCGTTTGAACTCACGGGCGGATGTGGCGTGGATTTAGTGGTCGAAGTCGGGGGCCCGGGCAACTTGCCTCAATCCATTAATGCTTTGGCGATCGATGGCTGCATCAGTCTCATTGGCGTGCTCACCGGCTGGGCCGGTGAGATGCCCACTGGCGAGTTAATGCGGAAAAATGGTCGCTTGAGCGGTATCACCGTCGGTAGTCGGGCAGACCACCTAGACATGATTGCCGCGGTCGAGGCCAATGATCTGCAACCGGTCATTGATAAAACCTTTGCATTATCCGAGCTGGCAGAGGCCTTTCGTTATCAGGAGTCACAGCAGCACTTTGGCAAGATTTGTGTGAGCCTGTAGTGGCAGTGAGTGTTTATGGCGACCTATTTTTTCCTTAGTCTGAACTCGTTTTGAAGGAATTATGCGGGGGCGTCGCCAACAGACTGCTATGCAGACGCAACAAAGTGACTGACGATGAGCAATACGATGAGCAATACGATTAAAGGTTTCAGGTTGTTACCCACCCCACTTCCCTCGGTGGTATGACGGATGATTTCAACAGCGGCGCGCCCTATGTCATGTTCCCCGGAACGCCAAGCGCACACGTTATGATCCCAACCGACGGCTATTACGAGTATTAGGACCCGCGCTAAGCAGCAGTTTGCGCTCAACGATAGAGACCCACGACTGAATAACGGAGAGATGTTATGACACGTATTAAAACCGCTACATTACTGATCGCAACCCTGTTGATACCCGGTTTCGCAAGTGCCGGTCATCATGAAAAGGGCAATCATATGATGCTTGCCGCGCAACCGGGCCAAGTAATGGTCGTGTATCACTGGCCCTGTGCAGACGCTGATGCGGGACTGTCGCTCCTGAAAGCGCTGATTGCTTATGAGCGCGATGCCTCGCCTTACCCCTACTCTGCGGCGCCCGCACTCCATGAAGACGGGGCGGTGGTGTCTGTCGATGTGCATGGTTCTACTGAGTCAATGAATGATGCTCTGGCATGGCAGGCCGCCGATAAAGAATGGCAGGCCCAGTTTGCTGTGATGGAAGCCACCTGCGGTTCTGCAGATGACCTCTCCTCACACGTGTTGACCATGCAGTAAGCCAGCGTCATGAATCAAAGCGATCGATCCGGCTCTGGCCGGATTTTTTTTTGCGTTGTGTGCGGAGGCGTTAAGGCAGTGGCGGGTTGTGGCGAGGCGCCGCTGGCAGAGGCGTTTGAGGCCTGCTGGGTCTAGTTAGGAGCCGGCTGAGATAGCTCAGAACCGATCCGTTTTCTCGTCGCGCTCTGCCTGCAATTGCTTGCGATGTTCCCAAAGGGCATAGGTCGCACCGATTAACCCAAGGGCCATTAGCATCAGGACTTGTAAAGCGCTAAAGCCATACAGACCGCATTCTATGAGCCTTTCGAAAAAGGAGTAGGTGCTGACCGGACAGTCCATAGGATGCTCAGTGTCAGAAGACACTTCGAGTGTAACTGATCAGCGGTAAACGATGGCATTCAGTCTGACGGTGTGGCAATTTCCGCCTGCAGCGCGTCCAATTCATCCGAAGTGCCCAGCATGCTTGCCTCAATGTGATGCCCAAGCGCATATTGTGGGGGCACGATCTCAGGGTGTTCACCCGGTTGACCCGGGGGGGTGAAGTAACCCAAGGCATATTGGCCCATCGAGTAACCGATTAATTCTTGAAGCGGTTGGTCCAGATCTTTAGCGATCTCTGGAGGACACGTCAGATATTGATTTTCCTCCTGCCGCAACCAACCTAACGTATAGGTAATGTTGATGCCGATGCGATCGTGTTTGCTGCGGTTTTCGCCACCACCATGAAAAACTGATCCTGAGTAAAGGAGTACAGAGCCGGCTTTCATTTCTGCCGTCGCGATCTGATCCGGGCTAATGTGCACATCGTCAGACCATTGGGTGCTGCCCGGCACAACCTGAGTCGCACCGTTCTCAGAGGTGAAATCGGTAATCGCCCAGATGGTATTGAACTGAGGTTCGACGTGCGCAAGGTGCTTACCCCACGCCCAGCGATCGCGATGGATCAGTTGCGCAGTTTCACCAGGGCTGATGCGAATGATCTGCGTAAGATGCAGTTGCATCCTCTGGCAGTAGGGCTTTAAAAAAAGCTCAGATGCCGCGAGGATATCTTGGTGAGCGATCAGTTCGCGACATTTTGCTGAGCGCACCATCAGGCCACCGGTGCGCGTCGTTTTAAAACCGGCAAAATCGTCAGCGCCGAGATTAGACCCCTCCATGTAAGGGTCGGTCTCCTCCCTCAGTGCGGCCATGAACTCCGTGCTGATGACGTTGTCGAGGATGATTGCGCCATCTTCTTTGATGGCATTCACAATGGTGTGCGCGTCGGCTCCCATGGCAAAGTGTTTGATTTCGGGCATGTAGGTTAATCCTGTTTAGCTGAGCACGGCGATGCATTTGATTTCGATTTTTAGCGCCGGATCCACTAGCGCCCCAATTTGCACTAGGGTCTGGCTGACTTCAGGCGCCTTGCCGTAGATCATGTGTCGCTCGGTAAACAATACTTCGACCTGAGCCATACAGTCATTGACGTCGGTTACGAACCAGGTTTCATCGACGATGTTATCCATGTCAGCCCCGAATTCTGCGAGAACAGACGCCACGTTCTGATAAGCGAGTTTCATTTGCGATAACAGGTCCTCAGGGATTGAGCCGCTGTCATCCATGCCCACCTGACCGGCTAGATAGAGGGTGTTGCCCACTTGAACGCCCTGACTGAAGAGATCGGCATAGGGTCCGCTTCGGTGAAGTTTTTTTTGTAGGGTCATCGGGTTTAGCTCCAGTGCTTGATCTTCGTATGAGGACGGCAGGTTTTTAGATTTCTCGCAAGGCCAGTCGGGTTCTAGTCACTGCTTATGAGCCTACGTTACCACCGGTAGTCTATTTTTTTAGTGCATAAAGCGAAAAAACAAACAAATGTCTGTTATTGGCGAGGCCAGTCAGTAGTGTGGGCCTAGGAGACAATCCTGGCGCTCAGGGCTATCGTCGTCGGCCCGGTCGCCAACTCACGCCGCTTCTCGTCGCAGCGCTAATTGCATCGCGGCATAGCGCTTTCGCGTGATGGTCGGCACGGCGTTACTCTGCTGTCCCAAGATATGCGGGTCGAGCGTCAACCATTTTGTGTCGGTGATCTTTTCTCGTTCCTCGGTGAGCGCCAATATTGTGGCTTCACGTGACTCATAAAAATGCCACGCTTCGGGCAGAGGAGCATTCCGTTCAAAGAGCATTCGGCTGCGCGCCTCGCGGTTATAGCGGTATGCCCGGATCAAGCCGCGATTATTGATGATACCCGGGCCAGATCTTTCCACGGCACGTTGTTGCAGCATTGACCAGGCGTTGGGTGTGATGCCCACAATGGGCCACCATCGAAAATGCCAGTGAGCGCTGCGCTGAATAAACGCTTCCAGAGCGAGGATTTGCGCACTCACAGCGGCGCCCATTTTTTTGCCGAGCGCAAACTGTGCTTCGTATATGGACTGAAAGTAAGTTGCTTTGTCCATTGCTACTCCTTGCATACAGCCTGACAAGGGTTAAAAAAAGCCCCGCAAGCGGGGCAAAAAGGAGTCACTCATGAAAACATCAATGAACCGTAATGGGTGCTGGGTCTGCAGAGCCTGTCAGCGCATTGCAATGCATTGATGTACAGATTATGCGCGCGATTGGCGCCAACGCATTGTCGAGACGCGCCAAAGCTTTGACCCGACGCGCCAACAAGAAGCAGAGCGTGCGGCAGCGCTCAAGTGACGCGATTTACTGAGCACAAAATGGGTGAGCGTGTACCCAGCGAAGCCACCGGCGTTAACCCGGTGCGCAGTAGGGATGCGCGAGGCAGGTCAGGGCACAGTCAGCAGGAGCACAGTCAGCAAGAGCATGGGGCGCTAGCGTGCAGTCAAGCAGTGCACGACAAATCAGAGCGAAGACAACCAAAGTCTGCGACAGTGCACCAACACGGAGAGCGCCCACACTGTGGGCTCAACGTGGGGGCATACCACTAGGCTGCCGAATGACCATCCAGCTCTTGGTAGTAAGCCATGAGGATTTCGGCCACTTCGGGTCGAGAAAACTCGGGAGGCGGTGCAATGCCTTGACCGAGCATCTCACGCACTTTAGTCCCTGATAACAGGACAAAATCCTCGGGGCTGTGATCGGGAGCGTCCCGCATCATCACCACCCGATCGAGTTTTTTACTGAAGGCGGTGTGGTCGGCACGGTAAATATCCAGTGCCAGAGCACCCTCGGGTACGTCCTCGTCGAAGATCGTTTGGGCGTCAAAACCCCCGTAGTAGCTACCGACACCCGCATGATCTCGTCCGACGATCAGGTGGGTGCATCCTGCATTTTGACGGAATACGGCATGCAGTACTGCCTCTCTGGGCCCAGCATAGAGCATGTCAAAGCCATAACCGGTCACCATGACGGTATTGGCCGGAAAGTATAAGTCCACCATCTTGCGGATCGAGGCATCGCGAACGTCGGCGGGAATATCTCCCGGCTTTAACTTGCCGAGCAGCATATGGATCAAAACGCCATCTGCAGAGAGGTCCTCCATCGCCATGCGACAGAGTTCCTCATGGGCGCGGTGCATGGGGTTGCGTGTCTGGAAGGCGACCACTCGCTCCCAGCCGCGCTCCGTAATCTCCTCTCGGATGCTCATCGCCGTGCGAAAGGTCTCCGCAAAGTCCTCCTCAAAGTAAGAGAAGTTGAGGACCTCAATGGGTCCTGATATCAGCGTTCGTCCCTGTGCCGTCATGGCGGCAACGCCTGGATGCTCCGGGTCATCCGTTCTAAATACATTCTCTAAGATGACAGCCATATCGTCATCGGACAGTGTTTCAACCGCGTCGACCGTCATGATCGCCAACACCGGATGCCCTTCGCGATTGGGATCGGTTAACGCCAAGCGCTGGCCCGCTGTTACCGTGGCGCCCTCGGCGAGGTTCATTACCGGAACGGGCCAAAAAAGACCCTCGGATGTGGTCATGTTTTTTGCTACGGATAGGGCGTCAGCCCGATTCATGTAGCCGGTCAGGGGGGTGAAGTATCCCGCCGCCATCATCACTGCATTGGCAGCGGCAGCCGAGCTCGCCATCATCGTGGGCAGGGTCTCCGCTTCGCTTTCGAGCTCTGTGCGACGGGCCGCATCAACGATTAAAGGGCGAAGCGCGTCTGCGCCATGGGGTGAAATCAAAGCCATATTATTTCTCGTCTCATTCAGCGGTGGGGAATCAGTGGTGGGGAGTCAGTGGTGGGGAATGCCCAACGACTTAACATTTATTGTGCGGTGGGAATCAATCCTCGCGTTTCGAGTAAATCCATCAGAATGTTGACTTCCTCTTCGAGCGACTGCTGATCGGTGTGCAAATGCACTTCGGGTGCCTCAGGTGCTTCGTAGGGGTCGTCGATGCCAGTGAAGTTCTTGATTTCGCCTGCACGTGCTTTTTTGTAGAGGCCTTTTGGGTCTCGCTCTTCTGCTGCCGCGAGACTGCAGTCCACAAAGACTTCGACAAAAGGCATGTCATCGGTCTCATGCATCTCGCGCACTAGTTGTCTGTCGAGTAAATATGGGCTGATAAAGCTACTGAGCACGATGGTGCCAGCATCCACAAATAACTTAGACACCTCGCCAACCCGTCGGATATTTTCAGCACGATCCGCGGCGCTGAAACCGAGGTTTGTGTTGATACCCAGCCGAATGTTATCGCCATCAAGGCGGTAGACTAGAACGCCGCGCCGATAGAGTGCTTGCTCCAGTGCGACGGCGATGGTGCTCTTACCCGAGCCACTCAGGCCGGTAAACCACAACGTGGCGCCACCATGGCCCAGTAATTGGGCACGATCGGGTCGATTGATTTCGCCATCGTGCCAGTGGACGTTAGTGGCTTTTTGCTCGCTCATGGGGAGTGGTCCTAAAAAAGAAGCGGCATTGTACGCGCTGACGCCGCTCCTATAAAGGGCGCGCTAAAATCAAAGGGCGCGCTACAACTCCCGTACTGGTTTCAGTAGCGCTCGCAATCGGGTCGGCTGTGATCAAAGTGGCCAGACGAGGAGAATCATGGGAAGCGACGTAGCCACCACCAATAGCTCAAGTGGCAGGCCCATGCGCCAATAATCGCCAAACTGGTATCCGCCAGGCCCCATGATGAGCGTATTGTTTTTATGGCCAATGGGGGTGAGAAACGCGCAAGAGGCGGCTACCGCAACTGCCATCAGGAATGGGTCGGGGCTGACGCCTAATTGTTGGGCAACGTCCAATGCGATCGGTGCAGCAATTAAAGCGGTTGCGACATTATTGAGGACATCAGACAGCGTCATAGTGACGAGCATCAAAGCCGCGAGAATGAGCATGACAGGCCAGCCTGCTGTACCGGCTAAAAAAAGATCCGCGAGCAATTGGGTGCCGCCACTGGCTTCGAGAGCAACGCTAATAGGAATCATCGCGCCGAGCAGAACGATCACTGGCCATTCGATTGACTCGTAGACCTGCGACAGTGGAACGATATCGAGTACCACGTAGAGCACCACAACGCAGCCAAGCGCCATCGGTAAGTACAGTAATTCGAGACTGGCCAACCCGATCGCGCCGGCGAAAATCAGGATCGCTTGCCACGCTTTATCGCGCTGGATGACGTCTAGGCCACGGGGCGCCAGTGGCAAGCAGCCGAGCCATTCGATGACGTCGTCGAGTGTGTCCTCAGGACCCAGTAGGAGTAGTAAATCTCCGGCTTCAATTTTTGTTTCACGGAGCCGGTCGCGCAGCTTACGACCACCGCGAGCGATACCGAGCAAGATGACGCCTCTGCCGTATCGGAGGCGCAGTGACGACGCCGACCGGCCTACCAGTCGAGCCGCTTCTGGCACCGCGACTTCGCGCATGACCGTGGTACCTGATAACGCTTTAGAGGGTCGATCTGAATCGGCATAGCTGAGACCCACTGCACCCGAAAAGGTATCGATGGCATCAGGGCCACCTTCGACCACAATACGATCCTCTGCCACGAGCATTTCATGTGCCGCCATACCCGGTAGGCGATTGCCGCCGCGGATCAGTCCCAAAATCTGGACGCCACACTCGTCAGCTTCTTTATCCAGTTCACGCAGTCGCTGATTGACGACCTTTGCGTCAGTCGGGACTCTGAGTTCCACCAGATAGCGCTCGAGTTCCTCAGCGGCTGAGGGGCGTTGCGTGTTATTGCCCTCATGGGGAATAAGCCGCCAACCGATCAGCGCCACATAAGCGATGCCGACCAAAGCGACCACTAAACCGACGGGCGCAAAATCAAACATCGTATAAGGTTCGCCGAGCGCTTCTTGGCGAAAGGTGGCAATCACAATATTAGGAGGAGTGCCGATGAGCGTAATCATGCCCCCCAAGATCGAAGCAAAAGACAGTGGCATGAGGGTCAGTCTCGGACTGCGCTCGGCTTTATCGGCTGCTTGCAGATCGATAGGCATCAGTAAGGCAAGTGCGGCGACGTTGTTCATGATGGCTGAGAGCGCGGCTGAGACCCCAGCCATCACGGAGATGTGCCGGCCAATACTTCGGGTACTGTCGAGTAAGGCGCTGGCCATGAATTCAATGGCGCCTGATAGATAGAGCCCCCGACTGATGATCAGTACCAGTGCAATGATAATGACCGCAGGATGGCCGAATCCCGAGAAGGCCTCGTCAACTGAAACGGCGCCCATAAGATAGGCAATTAACAAAGCACCAAAGGCCACAAGGTCGTAGCGATAGCGCCCCCAAATTAAAAAAATAAAGAGGGTACCAATCAGTGAGAACAAGAGCCCCTGTTGTAGCGTGATAGCGTGCATGACTCTCTTCTAGTTTTCGGAGTGACGGATGAGAGTGTCGAGGTGCTCGTGGAAATGGCTCACCCGGCATTCGATTTCATTCAGCCACGGGCCTTGAAAGCCCTCTGAGTGCATCCCCTTTTGGGCGTGAGCGAGCAGCGACAGGTCCTGGTCAATGGTATCGGTCATGGTCGCTTTACCCGTGAGTACGTCGGAGTAATCAAAGCATTCTCGCTCGGGACGCCGGCTATTGCCGGTGTTCCTGCTGCGCTGGCCTTTTGGACTATCGGTGCCCTCGGTCAGGCGTTGCGCTGCGTCTCGCGGAAGGCGCTCAAAAGAGAGTTTGTCGAGATAGCACTGATCGGGGTCGGTGGCATGGGGACGCAGCCTCAGTAGCCATAGCATCTCGGGCTGGTAGGTGAGAATGGCATTGGGAAAGACATTGGTTTGAATGACGTCGGTCAGTTCTTCGTCTGAGAAGTTGCCGTAATAGGGCTCTTTTTCTTCTAAGGCCCGTTTGGCAGCCCGGATCGCTGCTTGTATCTCATCCACCTTGCCTTGGTATTGCTTAGCGTCTAGACCGAAGGCTTGCAACTGCATCGTGAGCAGATCGGTCGGTTTATCGGGTGTTGAAAACAGAGAGTCGGTCTTGGCGCCGGGCACCCAGACCCGCGTATGGCCACCCTCGTAGCACTCGCTTAGCGACTCGGTGCAATCGACAAAGCGTCGGTGCTGGGGGTGCAGGTAGTGCACGTGGTAGAGCTCGCTGAAGTTATCAACCACAGCCTTCCAGTTACAGTTGATGGAGACGGTTTGATCCTGCACCAGCGTCAGGTTTTCGAACTCGTAGTGTCCCATAATCGAGACCATCTCTTTTAAAAAGGCGTCTAGCGGCTCGGCGTCAGGGTCGAGGTTAATCCAGTAAAATCCCAGTGCTTTGTCGCAGCGCACGGCTGGCAGGCAGAGGGTCTGAGTCGGCAATCCCTCCTGGAACCCGTCCAGATGGGGGGCATAGATCAAGTCACCGTCGGTGTCATAGCGCCAGCTGTGATAAGGGCAGCGAAAGTTCTCGGTATTGCCCGTGTGATCAGTGACCAGACGCACGCCACGGTGCTGACAGACGTTGTAAAAAGCCTGTACGGTCCCTTGAGCGTTGCAGGTAAGCAACACGCTCTCTGGGCCGAGGTCGAAGACCATGTAATCGCCGGGCGCGGTGAGGTCTGAAACATGTACGGCGGCGATCCAGCTTTTGGCCCACACCGCCTTCCACTCTAGAGTGGACCAGTCGCTGCTGATGTAGCGCTCTTTAGAGAAATTCTTGATGGTGCCACTGTAGGCCTTTTGGCCCTGTTGGTTGAGTGGCTGTTCGGCGTTCATATGCTGTCTCCCGACCCCACGACTTAATCTGCCTATCAGTCTACTTTTTTCCGTGCCAGTTTGCGCGGCACTAACGTGAGCAAGTGTCTAGGCGCGCTTTTGGACGGTGGGGCATTCCACCTATTAGCGGTGCGAGATACGCTTCGCTGGGATTCAGAGACAGTGATGTCTCGCCACCACTCATTCCAGTTCCCTCCAGTTCATGCCAGCAATATTTCATGCCGGTGATAATAGCGACATAAAGTGCGGCAGGATTTTCCGCGGTATCTACCAATCGGTATCGGCTTATCGGTCGTCATATCAGGGTAAGTGAGATTCGAATAGAACCCTTCTCTGAAAAATTCCGAAGGGCTTTAGCCTGTTCTTCGGTGATGAAACATCACGTAGTGTAGTGAAGAAGCTGGCGTTAGGCCGATTGCGACAGGGTGAGTCGGCGAGCATTGATGATGCGATATAGTCTCAGCTCTCCTCTCTGGGTGCGTCCGCCGTGAATCTGAAACTGAAAATGGAACTCAAGGAATGGCACTTAAAGGCGCCGTTTATCACGGCCGCCGAGGTGATCGACGCGATTCAGGTGCTGCAGGTGACGGTATCCCGAGGCGGGATATCTGGCCGGTCTGAGACCATGGGTGTGGATTATTTGAATGAGACGGTCGAGAGCCTGCAGGCTGAACTCTCAGCGCTGGACCCCGTCACCATTGCTGAACTCGACGGCGAATTGCTGCAGAACCTGCTGCCACCCGGGGGCAGTCGAAATGGTCTCGACTGCGCGCTCTGGGATCTTCAGGCGAAGCAGTCGGTTGGCGGTATCAGTGGGCTGTCGGGTATTACGGTCGAGCCAGTTAACACGCTGTTTACGTTATCGCTAGATGATCCGGAGGCGATGGCGCGGCAGGCGAGTGCAGTACCAGACTTGCAGCGACTGAAACTGAAATTAAACGCAGACGCGCCCCTTGAGTGTCTTGCGGCGATTCGCGCCGCACGTCCCGATGCGCAGCTGGTGATCGACGCTAACGGGAGCTGGAGCGCCGAGTTGCTGATGGCGGTGGGGGATGATTTGGCTCGCTGTAGTGTCGCGTTATTGGAACAGCCGCTTCCGCGGGGTGCAGACCAAGCACTGGAACACCTGCAGTATCCTGTGCCGGTGTGCGCCGACGAGTCGTGTCAGAGCAGCGCGGAGCTAGAGGCCGCAGCTGATCGTTACGATGCCATCAATATTAAGCTCGATAAGTGCGGTGGCCTGACCGATGCATTAAAGATGCGAGATTGGTGCCGTCGCTACGGCAAAAAGATCATGGTAGGCAATATGCTGGGGTCGTCCCTGGCGATGGCGCCCGCACTGGTCGTGGCTCAAGGGGCTGATTTTGTCGATCTCGATGGCCCACTCTGGCAGCTCGACGATGTCGAGCCGCCACTGTCCATCGTGCGAGGGGTTATCGCGCCGCCAGACCCTGAACTGTGGGGTTAGTATTCGTGGCGCTCCGCCACCTTCCTCAGTCAGCATCGCTAGCGCTCAGGGAGCAGTGAGCTCAGGCTTCTCGGACTGCCTCGCCCAACCAAGGGCGGGATACTGAATAACCGGCGCAGCACTGTTGCTAATGATAATCATTATCATTAGTATGGCTTTTCAACGGGAGAGAAGAGCGATTCTGATGTCGGATATCCGCGACGGTTTTTGTGAGAAGCATTGGCAAGCGATGCGAGGATGTGGTTTTTTTGCGGCTCGCGTCTGGTTGGGCTGTTTGGAGTCTGGCATTACCGCGATTAAGGGCCGTCAGTTGACGGCGGCAGAGCCGCAACTGATCAAGGCATTTGTGGCGGGGAAGCTCTTCTTCCGCGAGCATGAAGTCACGGAAGACGCCCTTGCCATAATGACGGATACGACGGCCGCGCTGTATGTGTGTCTGATCAACAGAGGGGAAACACAGCTTGCTACTGAGGTGGTGAGCTCCACCGCTCACACGCTGTCGCGCGTGATGGCCAATGGTTACTTGCGCAAAGCGGCGCTAAATGCCTGCCACCACCTGATGAGCCTGCGCGATATACCCATACACATCAGTCCATCTGTGCAGTTAGCGATGAGTCGTTACGTCGAAAATCCCAGAGCGATCGCACACTGAGCCACTCCGTGCAGCTCACTGTAGGGGGCGGTGGGGTAAACGAGCAGTGCCACTGCAGCGTTAAAAGCACCGGAGGACCGTTTTGAAAAAGACCGGCACGCTACCCAACGTCACGTTTCATTTTCGTGAACGACTCCCGGATGTGAGAGAGGAAAACCCCTTTCGCTGGGTGCAAAAAAGCAGTGAGGCGCTGTTCGCTGGCAGGACCGTCATTATTGTCGGGGTCCCGGGCGCTTTTGCGCCCATTTGTACCGCCAACCATATTCCGCGATTTGAGATGCTCCACGAACAATTTCTGGCTGAGGGCGTGGACGAGATCTTCTGCACTGCCGTGAACGATGCCTTTGTCATGCGCCAGTGGGCACTGTCGATCGATGTTGGCAAGGTCAAGATGCTCCCTGACGGTAATGGCACTTTCGCGAGAAGAATGGGCGCGCTCGTGGGTAAGGACAATCTGGGGTTTGGAGTTCGATCGTGGCGCTACGCCTTACTGGCAAAGGACAGTCAAATTATGAAGGTCTTTGCCGAAGAAGGATTACAAGATGACGCTCTGGAAGATCCGTTTGAGCGCTCAGATGCCGATGCGATGTTGGCGTATCTGCGTGGAGAAACACCGGGAGGCGTCGTCAGCGCGACTCGTTCATTTTCTGGTTAGTCGAAAGAGATCGCAATCAGGCGATAGGGCCGCGCCGCGCCTTGTTTTTTCGAGCGCTGAGTTCGATTAGCGTTGTTTGCATTACTTGAGGAGAGCAGGCATGCGATTTCAGATCATGAGTTTGTCAGGTGTGGTGTTGATGAGCGGATTACTCGCAGTACAGAGTCTGTGGGCGGAAGACACGTTGACTGTCAGCGACAAGCCCGCGCCGCGCCAGTACACCTACTCATGGATGTTCTCTGATGCCGACGAGATGAAGCCGCGTGGGGGCACGACTGCTGGGCCTAACGTGGTGCTCGACCAGCAGGTCTCCGCCGATTTCCAGCAACTCCAGTCTACCGAGCTGACGTTATTGGGTCGCGACCGACAGGCGATTTTGGCGATGGCTGGAGCGTATCGAACGAGCTTTGACTTTATTGAGACGGTGGGCTTTACCCCTAATTACGAATCGCGAGCGCCCTATCAGAGTTGGGGAACCGAGCGTGTGTACGTAGTCGCCGAAGAGCCAGAGTTTATCAGTCTCCAGCACATTATTGTCATGCACTTTGCGGCCGAGGACGGCACGCTGTCCGAGCCCATGGTGGTGAAACATTGGCGGCAAGATTGGCAATATCAGGATGCTGCGATGCATGCGTTTCAGGGTAATGGGGCGTTCGAGCGGAAGGGCTTAGATGCCACGGCAACCGAGGGCACGTGGACCCAAACCGTCTATCAGGTAGACGACTCGCCGCGTTACGAAGCCATTGGGCGTTGGACTCATACACAGGGCGTTTCTTTTTGGCAATCGGATGATCGCCGGCGCCCGCTGCCTCGACGCGAGTTCAGTGTCCGAGATGATTATCAGACGCTGTTCGGATCGCACCGGATCACCATTACGCCTCATGGCTGGACCCAGGAAGAGGACGCCTTGAAATTGGTGCTGGATGACCGCAACAACCCGCGCTCTGAGCAGCCCTATTTGGCTCGCGAGGCGGGGTTGTCACGTTACGATCGGATAGTGGGATACGATTTCAGCGCGGGGGACGACTACTGGCGCAATACGGGGCCTTTTTGGTCACGTGTTAGAGACTACTGGACAACCCTTTATCGCAACGAGTCCACCTTCCACTTCGTCAAATCAGTGGAGGGAGTCCCACTGTTTATGGCCTTGTTTAATATGGCAGAAGAACCCTTTGAGACCGTTGAGCAGACGGATGCTGCGATTCAGGACACCTTGAGTCGCTATGTCACTGTGGGTGGGTTGGCGGTGACAGACTAGGGTTGTTTCGAACCCTGATGTTGACGAGTGACGTCGAGCGCTGCCGTGCGACAACGATCTAAATTGTGCGAGAGCTGTTCAGCCGAAACGCCAACCCTCTATCGGTGTCGAGCCGGGCGCTTCAGTGCGTGGCGCTTCTTATGCTCTCGTTGCCTCAATGCGCTGAAGGTGAAATGTCCCGAGACTTACCAGTACGGCGGTACTTGGAAACGTTTTAAAAAATAGAACGCGCCCACCTGAGCCAGCTATCACAAGCGCCGCAGTCTTCGTTACACTTGAGTTGTGGATCTGATGATGATGGCATTGCCCGTATTTGCGTTGCTCATGGTGGCTGAGGCCACTGTGACCAGTTTGCGCGGACACAACGTTTACGCCCTCAAGGATTTTGGCGGCTCGATGTCACAGCTGGGTATTAATATCGCGGTGCGCCTTGCCATCGGTGGCGCGCTGATTGGGCTGCACTTTTGGCTCTACCAGTTTCGGGTGTTTGAGGTGGCCGCTGGGCCGTGGGGTTGGCTCCTGACCTTCGTCACGATTGACTTTGTTTTTTATGGCTACCATCGCGCTCAGCACCGGGTACGATTTTTGTGGTGCGCGCACGTGGTGCATCACTCCAGCGAGCACATGAATCTCGGTACCGCGCTGCGACAATCGCCCACCGGACCGTTTACCAGGGCGCTCTTTTATTGGCCGTTGCCGTTACTCGGTTTTGATCCGCTGGTGGTGGCCAGTGCTGGGGCAATCGCGACGCTCTATGGTTTTTGGACCCACACCGAAGTGGTCAAAAAGCTTTGGGCGCCGCTGGAGTGGCTGTTTGTGACGCCTTCGCACCACCGTGTACACCACGGCTCGAATCCCGAGTACGTCGACAAGAACTACGGCAACTTTTTGATTATTTGGGATCGACTATTCGGCACTTTCGAACCCGAGGTCGCGCGGGTGCAGTATGGCCTGCTGACCAATATTAATACCTACAATCCGCTGCGCATTGCATTCAGTGCATGGCTCAAGCTGTTCCGTGATTCGCTAGCAGCCCGCTCCCTAACCGATCTGTGTGGGCTGTGGTTGCGTCCGCCCCGCGAGCAGGCAGAAGGGCTGCCGAGGACGGCTCATCCGAGCCGCTAACGCCCCGCTATTGCTCCGCGCTTTGCTCGGTAACCCAGTCGGTGACAGACTCCTCGAGCATGGGCAGCGTGATACTGCCCATGCCAACCACGCGGTCGTGGAAGCCTCGAAGATCAAAGCTCTGACCTAAGCTCGATTCTGCCAGTGTGCGCAGACGACGCAGTTCAATCATGCCGAGCATGTAGGAGGTGGCCTGACCCGGCCATGAGATGTAGCGGTCGATCTCGTTCTGGATATCCACCGCCGCCCAGCCCGAGTTGTCCATCATGTAGTCGACCGCTTGTTGGCGCGTCCAACCCATCGTGTGCAGGCCGCTGTCCATGACCAGTCGCGAGGCTCTCGCAATCTGATCGGAGTACAGACCGATACGATCTAGGGGAGTGGGGTAAAGACCCAACTCATCGGCCAGACGCTCCGAGTAGAGTGCCCAACCTTCACCGTAGCCCGAGTTCCATAAATACCGAGCCAGCGTGTGCTGGGTGTCGCCCAGTTCTAATGCAATTGCGCCCTGCAAGTGGTGCCCGGGATAGGTCTCGTGATGCAGCGTGGCAAGCTGATTCGATTTAGAGCGACCAGCTGGGTCGGTGACGGCAATATAAAAGATGCCGGGGCGGGTGCCGTCCTCCGAGGAAGAGTGATACTCGCCGGAGCCGCTCGCGGCAAACTCGGGATAGGGTTTCACCAGTACGTCGGCCTTGGGCAGTGTGCCAAACGCGCGGGACATTGCTGCTTTGACGGCGTCAAGCGCGTCGGTGGAGTACTTGAGTACGGCGTCCTCTGACTCAAAGGTAAAGGCGGGGTCTTCGTTGACCCGACGCAGAAATTCAGAGACATTCCCGCCACCAAAGTGCTCGTCCATGGTCACTTGGATTTCTGCTCGTATCTTGGCCACCTGCTCAAGCCCCACTGCATGGATCTCGTCAGCCGGCACTGCCTTGGTGACAAATGATTGAATTAGGGCCGGGTAGCAGGCTTCACCGTTGGGGTTGGCTGAGACGGCCAATGCTTCGCGAGCCTGGGCAAGATAGTCGTTCTCGATGAAGTCAGCGTAGCGGTTGAGCGCGGGTACGATTTCGTCAGTGTAGATCGCCTCAACTGAGGCTTTGAAGGCCGCATCGTCAGTGCGCTGGCCCGGGCCCAGAAAAATGCTGTCCCGAGCAATCAGTGAGCGCACCTGGCGTGGCACGGCCTCTACGGTGACGCGGGGTGCGCTATAACCCAATACCAGACCCTCGCGGAGATTCGTCAGTTCGTTGTCGATGTACGCTGGTATGGCGGCGAGCCGCGTCAGCGCTTGCGCCCTCAAATCCGGTGTCTCGACCGGCTGCAGATCAAAGACAAAGGGTACCCAGGTATGCCAGCTGGTGGTGGTGCTCGCTTGCCACAGCTCGGTACGGCAGATCCGCAGGGCTACTGAGGCTTCCAGTTCCTCCTTGAGCAGACCATAGGTCACCCAGTCGCGGCTGCCCACCTCAGTGGGCTTCTCTATCGCGTCAAAACGCGCCAGCCAGGCATCTTCTTTTTGTTGCCATGCGGTTAATCCGGCCAGAGAGTTGTCGGGTAGCCGATCATGCCGTGACCCCTCGATAGAATAGTAGGTACCCATTAGTGAGTCCTGCTCCATCCATGCCGCCAGATACTCGTCGGCGAGTGTTTCGATGGGGCTGTTTTCTGGTGTTGTCGGTGAGGGATCGTGACACCCAGCAAGCGTCAGCGATAATCCGAGCGTGAGTAGAAGCTGTGCGGGGCGCATTGTTGCCTCCAATAGAGCCGGACAGTGATGCCGCATTATGGGACTTCTGGGCCGCGGAAGGAAATGGCCGGTAGCAAAACTGGGCTAACCCTCGCCATGACAAAACGAGACCACTCGATTCAGTAGGAAAAGATGTTATCGCTTTGCTCGAGAGGTTTTTTTAACTCCTTTAGGCTGGCCTTGAGTGCGTGCTGCCTAGCGAAGCTGGAATCGATGACAGGCTGCTGTCGCGACAAGCCTTCGGTACTCTGTGTGAGTGAAAAGATTCACGCTAATGATGCATGGCGCAGAGTGTCCGGTTCACCACAGCCAGTGAGTAGGGCCGCCTATTTTTCTATCAGCTCCAGCCAAAATGCTGATAAATCGCGTCACGAAGTCCGCTCGGCGTGCCCGTATGGGTGACAGGCCAGTGGTCGGGTAACTGCATGGCTTCCGTGAGTGTGAGGTTAGGGAAGTGATGATCCCTCAATAAGTGAATGATCTTGAGTAGTCTGAATCCATCGAGCCAAGTGTGAATATGCTGCTGACGTGCCGCGTCAGACCGGCCCGCGTTATGAATGTGTCGTAGGGCCTTTTGGTAACCCCATTGAGTCAGCAGGCGTTCCAGATCGGCGCCGATAGCAGCACCTAGATGCTCGATCAATTGCGCTTGCGTGTCCGTCTCGGGTTCATTGCACCAGTGTCGAAAAAGTTGTAGCAGCTGCCCCAGTACGGCAAAACAGTCAGCGTGATAAAAGAGCGGCACATCGCAAGGGTCTTTAGCGTCCATTAACCGCCCCACCGCGGGGCCAGTGCCAAAGGGCACTCGGTTCGATTGTCGTGAGGCAATGCTGACACCGATACCGCCAGCGCGATGAACTGGTCCCACTTTGGCGAGTTTATTGAGCAGGTAAAAATCTTCGGCTGCGTTGCGCAGCGGCATACCGCGAACTGCGGCATACGCGTGACTGTGTATGACGCAGCTGCTGCCCAGAGTATGGAATGCATAGGGCGAGCCAACGGCTTGCAGATGCAGTACGTAGTGATGCATTTTGAGCTCATAAATGAGCGTTGCGTAAGAGAGTGCCGGATCATCCGTGGCGCGATGGGTGAAGGGCAGGGATACCGCGCTCGCCTGACTCGGCCACGAGCAGGTGAGCAGGCTTGCATCCCACTCGGTGTCGGCATCGGTGGAATAAATCCAAGGTGAGCTCACGGTGTGACGATCAATGAAGGTGAGTGCAATATCGCAGCCGACTCGGCGGGCACGCCCCACCCCTTGATCACAGGGCGTCGCGCCCTCAAGCAGCTCCAGGTCAATGCTCAGTATCGAAAAAGAGGGGCTCATCTCGTGGAGACCGTACCCGAGTTGCAAGGAGTGGCGGGGCAGCGCAGCGAGCGCCGCTTTGAGGGGTTGATTGACCTCTGGCGCGCTGGAAAAGGGACGGTTGATGACGACTATGAGTAGGAGTGAGGCCGTCTCGAAGGCCCGTGCGAAGCGGTGGATAAATCCGGGGCTCTCATCAAAACAGGGTAGCACCATGACGTGTTGCCATTCGTCTTCGAGCACGGGGCAACCCATTGGCAGCAGTGCGTACTGCGCGAGGTACTGATCGATCGCGCGACGGTGCGTCATGCTCAGTGCAGCGCTGCTCTGATCGGCAACGTTTGCAGGCAGCGCGCTTCGGCCATCAGCAGCTCTTGCCAGCGCGCATCGATCATCTCTGCCGTAAAGTATTCATGCGCTAGGTCGAGGAACAGCGCAAAGTGCCTTGATTCCGAGCGTGCGAGTGAGGCATAAAAACGCTGTAATTCGCCACTCCGCAATCCTGTTGCGACTAAGGCGAATCGCTCTGCGCCGCGTGCCTCAATCACCGCACCAGTCAGTAATCGATCGAGCAAGTACACCTCTGAATCAGATCTAATCCAGCTGCGAATTTCATTCACATAGGGGTCTTTTTTATCGGCACCCAATTGCAGTTGGCGCTGTTGAATATGCTTGATGACCTCGCGGAAGTGAACCATTTCTTCTACGGCAAGCTCCGACATGGCGGTCACAAGCCGGGTTCGATCGGGATAGTGAGACAGCATGGATAGCGCCATACCCGCCGCCTTTTTTTCAGCGGCAGCATGATCCAACAAGAACTGATCAAAGTTATCGAGCACACAGGTCAGCCACGTGTCGGGTGACGAGCAGAGTAAAGGTGATTCGGGCATGGCACAGTAACCGGTCGCTTAATACCTGATAGCGTAGCGCAGTTAATTCTCGGTGACACAGCAGATTTTTGAAGTTACTGATCTGACGGCATCACCGTTCTCCAGGCACCGGGTTCCAATACCCAAAAAGCGGTTTGCGGCACCTGCTGCTCGCGGAGTGCCTCCTCGAGATCGATGAGCGGTTGGTCTATCGTTTCCCAAGTGAGCTGAAATACGCCAAAGTGAATGCCGAGACTCTGTTCACTATTAAGGTCCCGATGTGCTCGCACGGCTTCTTCTGGATTGAGGTGGATATCTTTCATGAACCACCGCGGTTCGTAGGCACCGATCGGCAGTAAGCTCAAGGCAAAAGGCCCATAGCGTTCGCCCTGTGCTTTAAAGTGAGGCGAGTAGCCCGTGTCGCCAGCAAAGTAGAGATTACCAGCCGGGGTTTCGACGACAAATGAGCCCCACAGCGTTTTCATTTGATCGTGGATACCCCGTCCTGAACGGTGTTGGCATTCGACAAAGTGCACGGTCGCGTTGCCCACGTTGAACTGCTCGCCCCAGTCCAGTTCTATCGGCTGCGCAAAGCCCTGCTTTTTCAGCAGCTTGGCATTGCCTAGTCCCGAGATAATCACCGGCTCTTTTTCTTGCTGCTGGCGCAGTGTTGTTAGGCTCTTGGTGTCGAGGTGATCGTAGTGGTTGTGGCTCACCAAGATCACATCGATCTCCGGTAACGCCTCGATTGGCACCCCAGGCGCACGGACGCGTTTGGGCCCCGCAAATGACACCGGGCTGACGCGCTGTGACCAGACTGGGTCAGTGAGGATATTGAGCCCGACGGTTTGAATCAGAACCGTGGCGTGATTGATATAGGTAATGCGAATGCCTTCGGTCACCCGTGCTACCAGCGGCTCAGCTGGTGCGTTGTCGATGGCTTTAGGCCAAGGTTTTTCACTCCAAAGGCTTTGCCACAAGAATTTAGCAATATCGCCAGCGGCCTTATCCGAGCCGTTGGTATTTTTAAAGTGCTTACCATCGTAATGAGTGCTCAAAGGCAATTCCTTGTCATCTTTCGTGAGTCCCTCATTCGTGGCGCAACCCACGAGTAACAGGAGAACACAAAACGCTCGAGTTATAGGCATGGGTCGTAAGATCCGATCTATTGAGCAGAAAGACCAGTGCGGCGTCTCGTTAAGGCGCACCTCGCGTCTCAGAGCTCGTTTTCAAGTGGCAGCAGGCGCAGCATGCCCCATAGGAAACGATCCCACCAGCTGCTCCCCGGGTCTTTAGTCAGCTGCACAAGTTCGTCTTGTGATTCGCCGGTCCACACCAGTGCTCCTGTGTCATCAAGCGAGAGTCGCCATGAGGCCTCAGGCGCAAAGTCGCGCTCCATCTCTTGCAATACCTGACGCGCAAAATCGGGGTCTCTGACAATCAGGGCAATCTCTGAATTCCACACTCGCGAGCGCGGGTCCATATTGTAGGAGCCAATCACGGCCACACGATCGTCAATGACCATGGCCTTGGTGTGTAAGCCCGCATGGGCGTCTTCGCCCACTCGGTCGAGGTATGCGGCCAAACTGCCTTTCCCTTGCAGCTCATAGAGGTCTATCCCAGTTGTCAGCAGCGCCTTGCGATAGCGGGCGTAATAGGCATGCACAGAGCCATGATTATTGGATTTGGCCGAATTGGTCAGAATGCGAACAGTGGCGCCTGCCGAAGTGAGTCTCTCTAAGTTGGCTACCGTCGGGCCGTTGGGAATCAAATAAGCGGTTTGAATGACGGCCGATTCCCGTGGCTGCGCATGAGCATCATGTATGAACGTCATGAAGGCTGAATCGGGGTAGTCGTCGCTCCGATCTGGGCGATCCACAAGGATCTCCGCCTCTGTCCACAACAGGCCACGGGCAAAGGTCGCTAACCAGTCAGCGCGCGCTGCTGACGCCGCTTGATTTCGCTCCACAGCCGGCCTGACCCGCTCACGCGCTGCGACCAACCGTGCCGTCTGTTCTTCGGTAATGTGGTTGGCGCCCTGAGTTAGCGCGGAAACCGGGATCGCGAGCTCAGCGTTCCAAAACACATCAAAGGCTTCGCCGGTATCGGCTGCCACCTCGCCAATGGCGATAGCGTCCATGTCCTGAAAATTAAAGCTGGTATCACGCCCGAAGTATTCGTCACCAATGTTGCGGCCACCGAGAATCGCAGCTACGCCATCCACGAGAAAAATCTTATTATGCATCCGGTAATTGAAGGTCGATTTTCCAAATGCATAGTTCGACTGTTTTGTCGCGCCCCGGTTGCCCATGGGGTTAAAGAGGCGCACCTCAACATTCGGATGCGTATCGAGGGTTTGATAGGCCGAATCCCGCCCGGAGTGGTAAATATCATCCAACAGAATGCGCACTCGGACACCCCGGTCGGCCGCGAGCAATACCTCTTGCGTCAGAGCGAGGCCGCTGTCGTCCCCCTGCCAAAGGTAGTACTGCACATCGAGGGTGGATTGAGCCATCGCCGCGAAATGGAGCCGGCTTTGCAGGGCATCGGCTGGGTCAGCCAGAAGACTCACACCGGAGCCAGCGTGCGAGGTGGCGAGCGCAACCAGTGGCGACTCAACGGCGGCTCGGTCGTTGAAGTGACTGAGCGATTTATCAGATACCTGAGGCGAAGCAGCGCAGGCCGATAACAGTACGCCCGCCAGAATGAAGCAGGCGCGGCGCCAGTTCAGCGCAGATGCTTCAGTGGGGTGTGGTTCGCAAGTTAACATGGCTGTGATCGAATCGCTGAGTGGGAGCATGAGCGCGCTTTTAAGGTATCACCCGCAGTGTGTCAAAGCCATGGCAGGGCCCACCCGGGTCTTACCTCGCGAGTCTCTCAGGCGGCTCTCAGCGCCCTGCCTAATGTGTCCCGGCCTAGAGCCGACTGCGCGGCACCGTCTGTCCACGCCATTACGCCCTTAATGAACACTGAGTCCACAATGCCCTCCGGTCGGTTCACCATTTGCTCGTGACCAAAGATTTCGCGGTACTCTAGCTTGCGAGTTTGATCCGGTTGCCAATTATCCAGTGCGTCAGGGTTAATGAGCACCATATCGGCCTGAGCGCCGATCTCAAGCGATCCGACGTCGAGGCCAAAAATCTCTGCAGGTTCCGAGGTCAGGCGTTGCACCATACGTGCCACTGTGGATTCACCTTGCTCCTTGGCGAGCTTGAGTGACATCAGATTTGAGTCAAAGAACGCCATATTCGTGATGTGCGCGCCTGAATCATTAAAGCCGGGCAGTGTGTGCTCATCGAGTAAAAAGCCGAGTGTGGCTTTGTTATCTTTATTGGCAATGTCGGCGTAAAAACGAAAGCCTTTGTCGTAAGTGCGCATCATGTGCAGCATAAAGTCCGCGTCATCGCGGAGGTTTGTTGGGAACAACCCGAAGGCTTCGCGCTCGCCGCCAGACCGAGCTGCGGCGCTGTCGCCGCTATGATGGCGCGTCACGCGGGCCATCACATCGGCCATCGATTCGCCGTCCCAGTCAGCGACTGGCGCGCCGTCAAAAATCAGCATGCTGCCATCGCGGATGACGAGGGAATCCGGAAAGCCCTTTGCGGTTTTCCAGCTCGCGAAGTCGCCTCCTGTGCGGCCGTGCATCCACTCCTTGCGATACAGCTCAACCCACTCGGGGTTATTGAGTAGCGCCATACGACCTTCGCGGTCGTCATACTCTTTAGCTATCAGTTGCGCGGTGGATGTCATTTCCTCAAATAACGGGCTCACGATGCCATCAGACCACACGCGGAAGTTGGTGCCCAGTGCCTGAAAGTGCAGCTTGCCTTTGAAGAGCCAAGTATTGAGCAGTCGTGCCACATTGAGAAAGAGCTTGGCGGTTTTGGGTGCCGCGGTCATCTCCATTGCCGACAGGGCGGAGGTCTTCAGTGGTTTACCAAATAGGCGCCCGCTGGTGAGCGTAAAGTAGAAGAGCGCCATCAGTCGATTCTCTATGATCGGTGTGGTCTGCCAGACTCGGTCGAACTTGCGGACTACTTTGAGCAACCGACGAAGCTCTTTGAAGCTCGCAAATTGGGTTGGAATACGTTTTTCAGTATTGGGATCGTTCGATAAATAGTGAAAGGGCAGGCCGTCGGTGCTCAGTCCCATATAACCTTGCAGCATTGCGGCTTCCAGCAGCTCCTCCATCTTGCGGAGCTCTGCCTCGGTCGGCTTTCGGCTCACACTGGCTTCTAGTCCCATGACTTCGATGCGCAGCATCGAGTGGGGCACAAAGGCGGCGATGTTGGGGCCCAATGGCATATTGGCAAAGTGATCCATGTAGTCGCCGGTATTGTCCCAAGTGATTTTCTCAGCCACTTTGCGCAATACGGCTTTGGGAATGTTCTCGACCCGGGTGAAGCAATCCACAATGGGCTCCTGCTCCCCAGATTGCTGGGTGCCAAAGCTGGTGCCGAGACTGCAGTTCCCCACAAGGACCGTGGTGGTGCCGTGGCGCACAACCTCTGGCAGGGCGGGTTCTACGTCGACCTCAAGGTCTAGGTGAGTGTGGATATCGAGCATGCCTGGGACCAACCACTGACGGCTTCCGTCGATCACCTGTGCCGCGGCACTGGCAGGCAGGTCGTCGCCCCGCGCAGCGATCGTGCCATCGCGCACCGCCACATCCTGAATACGAGGCAGCGAGCCGCTGCCGTCAAATACCTTGGCGCCTCGAATCAGTAGATCCCAATTCTGTGTCATGGTGTCGCCCCCTGAGCGTCCTGTTATCTGCTATAGCGGTGCTTTTCGAGGGGCGAAGAGTAGCCGAAACGCCGGCGCTTAAAAAGGCTGAGCACTCGGGCACGCCACTTGGTGCCCACGTGTTCAGTCGAGATGATCAGCTGATCTTTTTCATTTCGGGGAGCCTGAAGTCCTGTAGTTCTTCCAGTTTGGGCTCATAAATTCGAAGAATGTAGTTCCAGCCCTCAACGGTTGGCAGATGGTTGTCGACGTCGCCACAATCGCCAAAGTGAGCGTCAAACGAGCCATCTTCGTTTAAGTTCATATTGAACTCATTCAGGATGCCGTCTTCGCTGTAGATCCATCCGTCCGCGTCATAAATGGTGATCGAGAAAAATCCAGGGTCGTTAAAAGGCGGGGCGGAGTAAGAGGCCATGTAGCAGCCGTCGGCGCTGAATTTGGGAGAGCCTAAGTACTGCGCCTGTGCATCGGGTAAAAGACCCCAGCCAATGGCAGTGCCATAGATGTGCATCTTGGGCACGATCGTGCCATGCGCGCCCTGCATGCCCATCAGGGTGCCCAGTTTGGTTCCCTCGGCCGTTTGCTCATCCCGCAACGCGACCAACTGCTCCATATCGTAATTGGGTCTCACGTGCGAGCCGTTGCTACCCACTTCCAACTTGACGCCGGTGCGCAGTGCGGCGATCGCGGCATCATCGTCTGGGTCGCTTTGATTGGCGCGGATGCGCATCGCTACCATCGCGAACTCTGTTTCACTGGTGATCTCATGGGTGCCCGGCGCGAGAAATACTTCATCAATGTAGTGGTCATTCTGGACCACCATCACTGACAGATAGCGGCCATTGGTCTCGGGGATGGTGATGGAGGCACCCTGAGTTGTGTCGATGATGGCGGCGCTGTAGTAAGTGTCTCGATTCATTCTCACAACGGTTTGATTGTCGAGATCAAACGCGCCGGTAGGGAAGTGAAAGAAGGTGTTCATCCCAACGAGCTTGGTAACGTTGTAGAACGCCAAGTCGCTTTCTGCGACCTCATAGTTCTCGAGTGTCACCGGAATTTTATCGCCCGTATCGTCGGCGTGTAGGGCGGCAAGATTGGGTCCGTCATCAGTGGCGGTTTTGGGCGGCGCTGAGGCCTCTTCCGTTTTAGGTGAGCACGCAACAGTCAGTGCAATGCCCAGACCCAGTGCAACAGTAGAGAGCGACTTGATCATATGGAAATCTCCGTAAATGGTCTTTCTAGTGAGCGTCATATTCGCATGCCAGAGCCTCTGCTTTACGTCATCGGCAGCACCGTAGCGGTTAACCAAGATCACCGTACAGAAGTGGCGTTCTGTGGCAATAGCATTTAGTGACAGATGCGGGATAGATCACCGATTAATGGCGAAGCCAGCTGATGTCCGATAAACCAAAAAAAATGCCAAATTAGTGGGCTCTGTAACGACATGGGCGCACCAAAAAACGACACTTTTTATCGGGGGAGGATTTTGCGCTTTTTTGCGTTTGCCATGCCCCAGGAATCTCACAATAATGGCGCCCGCCGGAGGGGAGCAGATAGCGGGTCCGCCCAGAGGGACTCTATAAGGAGCCCCGGTCTTTATCGCGGTAAGACGCACTCGGGACGCATCGGTGGCGGAGGGGAATCATGATAAAGCAGCATGGCAGTCCTGGGAGATCCGGTAGTCAGGCAATAACCGGTCGCGTTGCCACGGTGAACATAGTGTTGGCGGCGGTCGGTCAGAAAAACCGCTCGGCAATAGCAGGTCACCGGTCCCGCCAAATTGCCCGTCCAAGTCAATTAAAATAGTCCTAAATAACAAACCACTCCACTGGAGCAAACGCACATGGCATCGGATATTGAAATCGCTCAGGCGGCAACGCCTCAACCTATCACGCAGATCGCGGATAAGCTGCAGATACCCGATGAGGCGCTCGATCCTTATGGCCGGATAAAAGGCAAGGTGAATTTAAATTGGCTGCTCGAGCAGCCGGTGCGCCAGAGCGCTCGTATGATTCTCGTAACCGCGGTCAGCCCGACGCCGGCTGGTGAAGGCAAAACCACCACCACTGTGGGGTTGGGCGACGCGTTACGTCACATTGGTAAAGACGCTGTCATCTGCTTGCGCGAGCCCTCCCTCGGTCCCGTCTTTGGCATGAAAGGTGGCGCAGCGGGCGGTGGCTATGCGCAGGTGATTCCGATGGAGGACATTAACCTTCACTTTAACGGCGATCTGCACGCAATTGGGGTGGCGAATAATCTCTTGGCCGCGCTACTAGACAATCACGTGCACCATGGCAACACGCTGGGCATCGATGTTCGCCGGGTGACATGGAAGCGGGTGCTCGACATGAATGATCGAGCGCTGCGGGACATCACCGTCTCTCTGGGCGGGCCGGGCAACGGTTACCCTAGGCAAGATGGCTTTGACATTGTGGTGGCCTCCGAAATCATGGCGATCTTTTGTCTGGCGACAGACCTTAATGATCTGAAAGAGCGATTAGGGCGCATTGTGGTTGGCTACACGCGCGAGCGCGAGCCAATTACGGCACAAGATTTGAAGGCAGCGGGCGCTTTAACCGCAATTCTGAAAGATGCGCTGTCGCCGAACTTAGTCCAAACCTTGGAGGGAACGCCAGCTTTTGTTCACGGGGGCCCGTTTGCCAACATCGCCCACGGTTGCAACACCGTCATCGCCACTATGGCGGGACTTCGTTTGGCTGATTACGTTGTCACCGAGGCGGGATTTGGTGCCGATTTGGGTGCCGAAAAGTTCATTGACATCAAATGCCGCTCGGCGGGTATCCGCCCCTCTGCCGGGGTGTTGGTGGCAACGATTCGCGCGCTCAAGTTTCACGGTGGTGTTGCCAGAGAAAATCTGACAGAGGAAAACCTGTCAGCGCTGCAGGCCGGTCTGGCGAATCTCGATCGCCATATCAGTAATTTACGAGACCATTATGGCGTCCCCGCGGTGGTCTCCATTAACCAGTTTGTTAGCGACACGCAGGCTGAGGTCGATCTCGTGATGGACCACTGCAAAGCGCTAGGCGTGCAAGTGGCACTGTCTAGCCACTGGGCCAATGGCGGCGAAGGCGCCACTGAACTGGCCCATATGGTCGCGGCATTGTGCGAGGGTGACAGCACGCCCGCGAATACGCCGCACTCGTCTTTTGTCTATCCCGACGAGGCCTCACTCTGGGAAAAAATAGAGATGGTGGCGACGAAGATCTATGGGGCAGCCGAAATTACCGGCAGCTCAAAGGTGCGTGACCGCCTGAAGGAGCTCAACGACGAGGGGTATGGCCATTTACCCGTTTGCATCGCGAAAACGCCGTACTCTTTTTCAACCGACCCTGCACTCAAAGGGGCTCCCTCTCAGCATGTCATGGACATACGGGAGGTGCGTTTATCAGTCGGCGCCGGATTTGTTGTCGCAATTTGTGGTGATGTGATGACGATGCCAGGTTTACCAAAGGTCCCAGCCAGTGAACAGATCGACGTGGTTGATGGACAGGTGGTAGGCCTCTTCTAGTGGTGCTTCACGCGACGGATCAAAGACCGGTTCGGCGCGTTAGTGCCGTAACGGCCGCCGGCGCGCAATCTATTGAGGCGTTCGACCCTGTTGTGGTCGAGGCGCCGTTATCGGTAATGGTGAACGGGGAGGCGGTGGCCACCACGATGCGAACACCCGGACACGATGAGGAGCTGGCGGTTGGCTGGCTCATCAGTGAGACAGACTTGACGGCCCGCAGCGATCTCATGGCGGTGGAACGAATGGGTGCCGTGATGGCCGGTGCGGCTGATGCAGCAGCGGTTGATACGGTTTGCCTGTCGCTGATTGACACGGCGGTTCCCCCAAGACCGCGCGCTTACCTCACGTCGAGTTCTTGTGGGATCTGTAGCGCAGAGGTCATTGAGGCCACCCCCGCCCCGCGGGCGCCGCTTCACACACAGGGATGGGAGCTGACGCCGCAGCAGGCGCATCAGCTGGTGGCCGCTATGCGGGCAGAGCAGAAAATGTTTGATTTGACAGGCGCGTTGCACGCCGCTGCCCTTGTCTCACCTACTAAGGAGCTGGTAGTGGTACGAGAAGACGTAGGACGCCATAATGCGGTAGATAAGGTGATTGGGAGCGCTTTCTTGGCAGACCGTTATCCGCTCACTGATCATCTGCTCGTGGTAAGCGGGCGAGTGTCTTACGAGATCGTGGCGAAAGCCTTACGAGCCTGTGTGGCAGGGATTGTGGCAGTATCTGGGCCGACCACGCTGGCAGTTGATCTGGCACGAGCACATGGGCTGGTGCTGTTGGGATTTACCCGGGATGACCGGTTAAATGTGTATGCTGGGGGAGAGTGCGTCGCGTCATGACTATCACACGCCAACCTGAATGGAACGCTAACGAAGCTGCAGCCTTAATTGCGCCAATTGTCGCATCGGAGTCGGGCCCCGTATTGCTGTGTTTGCAGGCAGTACAAGCACATTATGGGCACGTCTATAGCGATGCGATCGCGCTGATTGCTGACGCTTGCAATGTGTCTCGTGCAGATGTCCATGGTGTGTTTACTTTTTATGCGGATTTACGTGAGACCCCTCCCCCTGCCGTGCAGGTGCGATTGTGCGCGGCTGAAGCCTGCCAAGCGGTGGGTGCACGCACATTAAAAGCCGAATGGTCCGCTGCTTGTGAGGCTAGTCCTGAACTGGCCACGCTAACGGGCGTCGATGAGCCTATTTTTTGCTTGGGTAATTGCGCATTGGGGCCCGCTGGGATGGTGGATG
>Ga0257110_1000030_pt1 | contig 80549 bp, 102 predicted proteins | sample LP_taG_7_FD_190184 | JGI IMG/M metagenome (GOLD analysis project Ga0257110, IMG submission 190184) | Marine microbial communities from Northeast Subartic Pacific Ocean, Canada - LP_J_2015_P26_10m | ecosystem: Environmental > Aquatic > Marine > Oceanic | place: Canada: Northeast Subartic Pacific...
AATATTTTATTGATAAATATAACTATAATTATGATCATAATTATATTGATAAAATATTACGTGTGATCATATGTTTTCTGATAATTTATATAATCGTGATCATTTGTAATATTTTATTGATAAATATAACTATAATTATGATCATAATTATATTGATAAATTATATAGTCGTGATCATATGTTTTCTGATAATTTATATAGTCGTGATCATTTGTAATATTTTATTGATAAATATAACTATAATTATGATCATAATTATATTGATAAAATATTACGTGTGATCATATGTTTTCTGATAATTTATATAATCGTGATCATTTGTAATATTTTATTGATAAATATGATTTAAATCATAATTTTATTGGTAAATATATAGTTATAATAATATATTTATAAAAAATGATAATAATTTTATTATAATAAGTTAAAATGGATGATTTAAATAAAATTTTAAATATAAAAACTGGAAGATATGTTTTAAAAACGGGTAAAATAGGTAAAGAAATTCTTAATAAATTGAAAAATGATAAAAAATCATTAGAAATATCAAGTAATAAATTGAAAAGTGATAAAAAATCATTAGAAATATCAAGTAATTTAATAAAAAAAATAAATATTAATGAATTAAAAAAAGAATGGTTTGAAATGTATAATGAATTAGTAAAAAACCCAATAACAGAAATATTATTGATTAAAATAGATGAAAATATAAATAATTTTTTAGATATAAAATTATCAAAAACTGAAAAAACAATAGGAATAAATGGAAAAGGAACATTAATATTAAGAAAAATATCAGATATAGCATTATCAAAAAATGAGAATACATTAATTTATTTACCAAAAAATTTTAATGGAAAAGGGTTTATAAAACCATTATGGAATTTTAGACATGGTTATATGTATTATAAAAACGATATAAATTTTAAAAATATAAAAATATTATCTATAATTGTTAATAATATTAATAAAAAATATAATAATTATAAATTATCAGAAAGTTTAATAGAAGAAGAGAATAAAACAGATGGTATAATAGGAATAGATATAGTTTATAATGAACCAGAATGGTTATCTAAATTAATTCCAGGAAATAAATTATCAAATCCAATAATAAATAAAAATAATGAAATAATATTTAGTAAATGTGCTATTACAACAAAAACTATAGAGTTATCAACAAAATTTTTAAATAGTAAAATGGATAAATTTAAAAATATTTATCCATATTATATTAATATTAGAAATACAAAAATAATATCAGAAGATTTAAATAAATTTTTAAAATCTGATTATAAAATAGGTTTAATTGCTTATAATAGACATGCAAGAATAATTTTTAAAAATGGTATGAATATACATATAATAGATCCATGGAAACAAAGTGCAGATATTGGAACAAAAAATTTAATAAAAATAATACCAAATTTAAGTTTTATAAAAAGAAAAGCAGAACAAACTAATGAAGGTTCATGTGTTGCAATATCATATGCAAGAGCTTTATATTTAGCAGATAAAGAATTTAATAGTATTTATGAAAATATACCGTTAGATTATATTGTTTTAACAAGTAGATTAATATCAAAATTTAGAGTAAAAAAGATAAAAATTTAGAATAAAAAGATAATTTTTCTTTTTCTTTTTCTTGTTCTTTTTTAACATTTGCATATTCATTTACACAAAAATACTCTTCTCTACAGGTTGGGCAACGAATTATTCTTTTATTATCTATTTTTTGAATAAATTCTTTTTCTTTTAGATCACAATAATTTCTCATACACATTTTATGTATTTTAACTTTACAGATAGAACATTCAAATATTTTTTCATAAATCTTATAAATTTTTTTAAAACAAATTGGACATTGTGTTGATTTTAGTTTAGGTTTTGGTTTATTTAAATACTTATATGTATTTGAAATATGTTTTAAACATTTTTCATCACATTTTTTTTCTTTTATTATAGGATTTATAGGTTTTCTACCAGGACTTAATTGTCTTGCGTTTGGTTTGTTATTTTGTTCTTCTTTATTTGAATTTGAATTTGAATTTGAATTTGAATTTGAATTTGAATTTGAACTATGTGAACTATCTGGTGAATAAGTGGTGGGTGTAATTGAATATTGTATATTTTTCATTGTATTTCCATGTTGAGGTGCTCGTGTTATTACAGGATTTACCTGTCTTGTTCTTCCGCGATTTGCCTGTCTTACTCTTCCGGGACTTACCTGTCTTGCTCCGGGACTTGTTTGAAAACGTGTATCTGTTATATTTCTTCTATACATATTATTTATAATATTAAAATAAAATTAAAAAATTAATTTATATATAAAAAATGAAATAATATATTTATGATATTAAAATATGGAATTAATTAATTTAGAAGATATAAAAATAGAAACTATTAAATTAGAAGCAATAACAAATAGTGAAATTAAATCATATTATAAATATTCTGGTGAATTAAATAAAGATAATATTCCACATGGTTATGGAACAGCAATATTTAAAAATTATAAATATACAGGTGAATGGAAAAATGGATTACAATGTGGAAATGGTATAAAAAGTTTTATTCAAAATGGATTAAATATAAAATTAGTAGGTATATTTGAAGGTTCATCAATTAAAGAAAAAGGTTTAATTATTATAAATAATAATTTATATTATAAGGGATATTTTTTACATAATAAATTTAATGGAAAAGGAAAAATGTATTTTAATAAAGATAAAATAAAATGTATAGGTAATTGGAAAAATGGTTTAAAAAATGGATTTTTTAAAGAATATGATATAGATAATAATATTGTATATGAAGGTTATTATATTAATAATAAAAAAGAAGGAATGGGTTCTTTATTTGATATAAAATTTAGTAATTTAATACCAATTTATTCAGGAAATTGGTTAAATAATAAGTATGATGGGGTAGGAAAATTATATATAAAATTAAATAATGAAAATAATTATTATATAGGTGATTTTAAAGAAGGATTAAAAGAAGGTAAAGGAGAATTATATGAAAATAATACATTATATGAAGGATGTTTTAAAAATAATATGAAAGAAGGAGAAGGTATATTATATATATGTAAAGATTATAAAAGTTTAAAAACATTAAAATATGATGTTTATAAATATGAATTTAAATATGAAGGTATATTTAAAAATGATAAATTAAATGGAAATGGTAAATGTTATTATAAAAATAATGATATATATGAAGGAAATTTTGTAAATAATTTAAAAGAAGGATTTGGAATATATATAATAAATAAAACAAAAGTAAGATATGAAGGAAATTGGTTAAATGATAAAAGAGATGGAAATGGAATAATAATAGATGAAAGTGGAAATATGTATAAAACAATTTGGAAAAATGATAAAAAAATAAGTAATAAAAGATATAAATCTGAATTTGAAGATAATGATTCAAATTTATTAAAAAAAATAAGATATTCGATACCGGAAGAGTTTAAATGTCCAATATCATGTGATTTAATGTTAAATCCGGTAATAGCAAGTGATGGTCATACATATGATTTAAAATCGTTAAATGATTTATTTAAAAGTGAAAAAGATGATATAAAAAGTCCATTAACAAGAGAAATTTTAAATAAAAATATTAAAATATCAAATATTAATTTAAAAAAATTAATAAATGATATGTTAAAAGAATATCCTTTAATTTTGCATATGTAATAAAAAATGATATTTTAAATTGATTAATATAAAAATGACAATAGCAAATAGACAAATAAATATTGTATATTTTATATTAAAAAATAAAATATCAAAGTATGATATAATTGAAAAAATTTTAGAATATTATTATATTTTTTTACCAAAATCAAAAATATTATTGGATTGGATTGATATTAATAAATTGAATTGGGATAATTTATCAAAAAATAATAATGCTATTGATTTATTAAAAGAAAATTATGATAAAATAAATTGGGAAAATTTATCAATGAATTATAATGCTTTATATATTTTACATGAAAATATAAATAAAGTTTCTTATATAGGATTAATTAAAAATAAAAATAAAAATATAGAAAAAGATATATTTTTTAAAAAATTAAATGAAAAAACAAAATTATATTATATAAAAAATAAACCATCAATAAATTTATTAAAAAATAATTTAAATGTATTAAATTATTTTAAAGAAGCTGATTGGAAAAACTTATCATCAAATTGTGATGCAATTAGTATATTAGAAAATAATAAAGATAAAATTGATTGGTCAATATTATCAACAAATGAAAATGCGATTGATTTACTTGAAGAAAATCAAGATAAAATTAATTGGAGATTATTATCAGGAAATAAAAATGCAATAAATTTATTAAAAAATAATAAAGATAAAATTAATTGGTTTAATTTATCAGGAAATCCTTCAGCAATAAATATATTAAAAGAAAATGAAGATAAAATAGTATGGAAAATATTCTCAGAAAATGAAAATGCAATTAATTTACTTAAAAAAAATCAAAAAAAAATTAATTATTATTTTTTATCAAAAAATCCAAAAATATTTAAGAATGAAGAAATGTTAATAAATAAATATTAATAAACATTTTGTATAAACATTTTATTAATATTATATAATAATTTTTTAATATCAAATTTTTGATTAATAAATTCAATATCTTTTTCTAAAGATTTAATTTCTTTATTATTTTCTTTAATTTTATTAATTTTATTTTTAATTTTTTTAATTTCTTTTTCTTGATGTGTTTTATCTTTAAAAATTTTATACCATAGTTTAATACCTTTATCAATATTATAAATATTATTTTTATTATTACTTATTATTTTTAACCTTGTATTTTTTAAATCTATATTTTGATAATTCTTTATTTTTTCTTTTTCTTTTTCATTATTTTGTTTAATAGTTAAAATAATTTCGTTTAATTCATTATATCTTTTTTCTAATTGAGTATCAGTTAATTCTTTCCATTCGATAGGAAAGTTATCTAATTTAGTATCAAAATCTGTTTTTTTTATAGGTTTTTTATATTTTTCTTTAAAATTTTCAAATATATTAATAGTATTCATTGAATTATTGATAAAAATAATAATTAAAATAATAATTAAAATTATTTGCATATATATAATAATATTAATCATTTTAATATAATAATATATATTAATTTAAGTTAAGTTATATGATTAATAACTTAAAAAAAAATAAACGCCCCCAACAGGGATCGAACCTGTGACCCTCAGATTAACAGTCTGATGCTCTAACCCATCTGAGCTATAGGGGCGGGAATATTTTTATTCAAATTAATATATTAATTAATCTTTATATACTTTTTAAAGAATTATTAAAAATATTTTGTTTTAATTTATTTAAAATAAATATAAATTCATCTGATGATTTAATATTTTTAGAGTCTTTAGTAAATTCAAGTAAAATATTTTTTTTATTTTTACATGAAACAAATTTTTCAATTTTATCACAAATATTTTTAATTAAATTATCTATATTATCAGTTGTATGATAATTTAATGATAAATTATTTATATATGTATAAGTAGTTTCAATATTCCAATAATTAGACATTATATTTAATAATAAAATAATATATTTAATAATGATATAATTTTTGAATTAATTAATTAAAAATGATATTCATTTATAAAAATAAATTGAAATATGAAATTTCCAGAAGAATTTCCAATTGATTTAGAATTAAAAATTTATAGTTATATAAAATATGAAATAAATAGTAATTTATTAAAAGAAATAAAAGAATATCATAGAAAAAATACAAAAGAATATAATGAAAAATTATTAGATTCTGATTCCGAAGAATTTTGGGATGAATATATAGATTTTAGTGAAATTAATAAAAAAAATATATATAAAAGATATGTATATTCAAATGAAAAAATATATAATTATAAAACAAAAAAATTAATAAAAATTAAAATAAATACGGTATAAAAAATGATATATTAATTCATTATATATCAATGATGAAATATATTATATTATTATTGATATTATTTATAGAAATAATATTAATTGAAAGTAAATTTATAGGAACTTTAAAACTTAATGCAATAAATAGAAAAAAATTTATAGTTTATTTAAATATAATAATATTTTTAAAAAAAAAGAATATATTAAGATTAAAAAAATAGAATTTATACAATAATAAAATTATTATTTAATTTAGATTTAAGAATTTGTATTTCATTATTTTTATTTTTTAATTCTATATTTAAATTTAAAATATCTTGAATAGTATCATTTAATTCATTTTGTATTAAATTAAATTCATTTAGTAAATTATTATAATCATTAATTGAAATAGAATAATAATAATCCATTTATTATTAAAAAATGATATTATTTTTAAATAAAATTTATATTAAAAATGAGAATAATAATTATATTATTAATATGTACAATTGTTAATGCTTCAACATTCTTAACTATTAAAAAAAATGAATGTATTCGTCAAAGAGAAAATTTTGAAAAAGAACTTAAAGAGTGTCAAAAAGAAATAAGAGATGGAATATATGCTTTAACCAATATTGCTTGTGCAGATAATAAGGCTATTGATTTTTCTTTATATTTAAAAACAAAACGTAAAAAATGTGTTGATATTGAACTATTAACAAATAAAATGGAACCAAATATTAATTATGACAAAATAGATGAATCATGTGAATTTAGTATGTATAAATCAAATCGTTTTATTAGAGAATCAGTTAAAAATTGTATAGATACTAAGGAAAAATATAATGCTTTGGCTACTGTTAATTACTGTCCAATTGGAACAAGTTTAAACTGGTTTTCGACAGCTGAAACAAGTAGTCCATTGTCTCAAATAAATCGTAGTGCTCAATGTTTTGTTTGTGGTGAGGATCATTTCAGAACTGAAGAAATGTTTAAATGTGCTAAGTGTCCTGCAGGTTATATTGCTACAGGTGATAAAAATAACAAATGTATCTTATGTACTCAAAAAATGTTTGATAATAATGAATGTGAAAGACCTTCTGACAATTTCTGTAGGTTTAATTATAAACTTGCTAATAAGAATAAATACACAAATAGTGTAATATCATGTGAAGTTTGTAATAAACCTGGAACATTTAGCAATCATATGAATCAAAACATTGAATGTGATAATTGTCCTGATGGTTATATTTATAATAAATATAAGTGTATTGCATGTTCTAAGGGAACATTTCAAAAAGAGAATATGTGTATTGAATGTCCTATTAAAACTTTTAATGATAAAATTGGAAATAATATGTGTTATCCTATTACAAATGATTGTCCTTTAGATAGTAGAGCTAATTTTGCAGGTGCAACTCATTGTAAATCTGAAACATTTTATGAAAAATGTGAAAGATTATGGTATATGAGTATAATAATAATAATATTTGTATATATATTATCTTATATTGGTTTATAAAAATATATAAAATATATAAAATATTAAAATTTTCTTTTATTTTTTACAGGTTTTCCATTATTAATATGTATTCTTAAAAAATGCATTTTAGTATGATTATATCTATCATTTTTATAAGAACATTTAAGACATTTATAAATTTTTTTTTGTTTAAAAATAAAGATTTTATATAAATATTCATGATATTCTTTAATAGTAAATTTAAGAATAGTTTTCATTTAATATGAAAAATCATAATATTTTATATAAAAATTAATTTAAAAATTTATTAATAGAATTATATTTAATATATTTTTTTTTATTATTAATTAATATATAAGTTCCATTTCTGGAACCATAATTAACATTATATCTTTTTTTATTATAAATATAATAATCAATAATATTTATATTAGAATCAAATAAATTAATATAATTAGTATGTATAATTTTATAATAATTAATTATTATTTTTATAATATCAATATGTAAAATATCATTTAATTGTATAATAAGATGTAAAATATTATTATAATAATTATCTATTTTAATATAATTATTTAAGTTAATATCTTTATAGATATTTAAATTTTTAAATAAAATATTTTTATAATATATATCTATATCATAATTATATTTACATATAGTGTATTTTAAATCATCTGGATATTTCCAATAATTATCTTTAATAGGATTATTTAAAATAAATGAATAATTTTTTAAAAATGATTTCCAATCAAAATGTCTATATTTATAAAAATTTAATTGATTAAATAGATTATAAGGTAATTCATCATTAAAAATAAGTTTATTAATATTACCTAAATCTGTTCTATTAATACATTTTTTATGAACTAAACAATTATTTAAACATTTATTATATATAGAATTACAATAAAATAATTTATTATTATTTTGATTTTTTTCAATAAATTGTGAAGGAATATCATCAATATTTCCTTCAATTATAAATCTACCAAATCCATCATAACTATGAATAATATATTCTTTATTATTATATAAAAATAAAATTTCTTTCATCCATTCAATATTAAAATTATTATTAATTTGATTATAAATATCTTCTATATTATTTAATGGTAATCCACAAATTCTACAATATTCATCAAAAAATGGTAAAGTATATGAAATGATATATATAAAATTCATTTTTAATATATATTATAATAAAATAAATGTTTAAGTTAGTATTATTAATAATATTTTTTTTAATTTTAGGTATAATTTTAATAAATAAAAATATATTAAAAAAATGATATTTATTTAAATTAAATCAAATCAAATAAAAATGTCAAATATATGGTTAAATGATAATTGGATTTATAATACTTATATTATAAATGAAATATTACCAATATTAACTTTAGGTTTAAGATATTATACAAAAAAAATTAAAAATGATGAAGGTGATACAATGGAATGTAACAATGATATAATAGGTAAAATTTTATATAAAATATATTATAATGAAATTTTTCATTCTCCTAAAATAGAAAGAACAATAAGTGAATATCCAAAAAAACCCGAACGTCCTGATAAAATTAAAAAACAAAAGATGTTTTTAATTTTACCAAAAATGATTATTTTTTAAAAAAATAATTTAATAATTTAAATGAGAGGTGCGTTTATGTCTGATATTGTAATATGTGATAATGATAATCAAAGAATAAATGATAATACACCATCAACTCCATCATCAAATACAAAACATATAATAAAAACAACAAGTGTTGATGATTTAAGTGATGATCAATTTAGAATTAAATTAAAGCAACATATAAATGATAAAACTGAAAATATAGTAGATAAATTACAATATGTTTCATTAAAGTATGATATAGTAAAAAATTTATTTAATTATTATTCATTAACAATATTAGTAGTATCAGCGTTAATAACGTTTTCTGGAGCATTAAAATTATTAGTAGTTAAATATATAAATGATAATGATATTGATATTGATTCTGATAATGTTGATTTTAGTTTAAATATTTTAACATTAGCAATGGGCACTTATATGACTGTTATTTCAAGTGTTATAAGATTTAGAAATTATAGAGAAAAAATGGAAAAATTAAGAGAAATGCAAGATAAATTTATTCATATTAAAGCACAATATGGTAGAGAATTATCTATTATAGCTTTAAATAAAAATGAAACAAAATCTTTACTTGAAGAAGTTCAAGATAAAGTTCAAGAATATGATCAAATTATTGAAGAAATAAATATGTTAAGTGAAATAACAAATGAAGAAATGATTCAATTTGAAGAGAAATTATCAAATTATAAAATTTCAATAACAAAAATTAAAGTAGATGAAAAAAATAAATTAAGAGATCAAGAACAAAAATTAAAAAAATAATTTTTTATAAAAAAATAATAAAATTTATAATTATTTATCTAATTTTTCATCAATTTTCATTAAAAGAACTGAAATTTCTTTTAATAAACAATAATTATCTTTAATAGTTGGATTTGTTATATTTTTATTAAGAATATTGCTACTATATTGTTTTTGTTGTTCATCTCTTTGTAATTTTTTTTCTTTATATTCTTTAATATCAGTATCTGTAATTTTTAACTCTTTGAATACATCATTTTTTGCTTTTTTATTTTCTTCAATTTCTTTAATTCCTTGCATTACTATTCTCGTTTTAATACTATTTACAGTTCTTTTTAATTCTTTGGCAATATCATTGATATCAATTCCATTTTTTATTTTAGTAATTACTTTATTATCTTCATCATCATCCCATTTTAAACCTGCACGTGATGTATCTGGATTTTCTCTTAATTTTTTCATATTTTCTTGAAATCTTACCATTGATGCCATTTTTATTTCTATTTATTTTTAATAAATTAATTTAACCTTTATATATATTTATATTGATTCTTGAATTTTTTTAAAATATTCTTTTGATATTTCATCTAAATTCTTATTTATTTGAATTTTTTCTTTTTTTATATTTATTAATTTTTCTATTTCAATATCAATTTTTTTTATTTCTTCTAAATTTATTTTTATATTTTCTTGAAGATTTAACATTTTATCTAATGTATTTAAATTATTATCATTATCATTATTATCAATAATAGATACTTCTTCTAATATATTATCAATAATAGATACTTCTTCTAATATATGAGAAAAATCATATTCTTTTTGTGATTTTTTATGATCTTCTTTTTCAACAATATCTTCTTTTTGAATGATATTTTCTTTTTGAATAATATTTACTTTTTCAATAATATTTTCTTTATTAATATCTTGTGTTAAAGCTTTTTTAAAATTCAACATATTTGTATTATTATCTTTTAATTCATTTTTTAATTCATTTTCTATATTATTTGTTTTAATATTATTTTTTTCTATATCATTTTTAAAATATTTATTATAAATATTTGTAGCTTTATCATCATCTTCAATATTAATTATTTCATTTATAATTAATCTATTATTATAATTTAAAATATGTATTTTATTACATCCTTTAATAAAACAATTACAACTATATTTACATTCTTCTTTATTACTATTATAAAAGTCTTCATCATAATAATCATCACATATATTACATATAATATGTCTTTTAATAAATGAAATACCGTGACCTAATTCACAATCTAAATTTCTACATGTATAATTTTCTTTACATACTATATGTTTTAAATATTTACAATTTAAATCTTTATTACATTTTCCTATTTTAAAATCTGGACAATATCTATCATATTCTGTCATAGAATTATTTTTATATATTTAATAATAATCATTTTTTCTTAAATCATTTTTTCTTAAATTATTTATTTTTTTTCCAATTTTGAGCTGCTTCTTTAAAACGTAGTTTATGGTCCATATTTGGTTTTATTTTTTTTAATCTTTTTAATTCTTTTCCCATAAAAATATTATATGGGTTTTTTTTTCTTTTACCACCTTCAATTTCTGTCATCTTTATTTATAATAAAGATTTTTTTTATATAAAAATGATGTTTTTATTATTTATATATAATAAATGGATATTAAAAAATTAGTAACAAATTTAATTGAATATGATTATCATTATACATTAGGAAATCCTTTAATATCAGATAAAGAATATGATAATTTACGTGATAAATTATATGAATTAGATCCTAAAAATAAATATCTTAAAAGAATTGGATGTGAAGATACAAGTAATTGTCAAAAATTAAAATATTGGTTAGGTTCTCAAACAAAAATAAAAGATGAAAAAAATTTAAATAATTGGATAAAAAAATATAATAGTAATAATTATATAATTTCAGAAAAATTAGATGGAATTTCTGCTTTATATTTAAATAAAGAAAATAAATTATTTACACGAGGTAATGGATCTAAAGGAAATGATATAAGTCATATTTTAAAATATATTAATATGCCAACATTTAATAATAATAAAATAATTGCTGTAAGAGGTGAATTAATAATTAAAAAAACTAATTGGAAAAATGAATATGGTTCTAATGCAAGAAATGTAGTTGCTGGATTAGTTAATAATAAAATTATTAATAAAAAATTATTAAATTTAGTAGATTTTGTTATTTATCAAATAATGGAAATTGAAAATAATGAAAATATAAAAATTGAAGAACAATTAGATATGATAAATCATAATAAAATTAAATTTATAAAATCTAATAATATTCAATTTAATAATTTAAAAGATATTTTAATTGATTTTAAAGAAAAATCTTTATATGAAATTGATGGTATTGTTATTACTGATAATTCTAAATCATATAATAAAAATATTGAAGGAAATCCAGAATATTCTTTTGCATTTAAATTAAATGAATTAGATAAATCAAAAATAACAATTGTAAAAGATGTTGAATATAATTTATCAAAAGATAATAGATATAAACCAATTGTTTTATTTGAAACAATAAATTTAGATCAAGTTAATATATCAAAAGCTTCAGGATATAATTTAAAATTTATTATTGATAATGGAATAGGTATAGGTTCAAAAATAGAAGTTATTAGATCAGGTCAAGTTATTCCTAAAATAATTAATGTTATTGAAAAAACTGAACCTAAATTACCATCTTTAAATTGGATTTGGGATGATACTAAAACTGATGGTATATTTGTTAAAGATGATGATCAAGAATCACCAGAAGAACAAAGAATTAAAATATCTACACATTTTTTTAAAACATTAGATATTAAAAATATTTCCGAAAAAACTATTAAAAAATTATATGAAAATGGTTTTACAAGTTTAAATAGTATTTTAGAAATTAATTCAAAAACACAATTATCTAATATTGAAGGTTTTGGTGATAAAAAAATTGAAATTATTATTAATGCTATTGAAACTTCAAAAAAACATGATAAATTAGAAGAAATTATGGCTGCAAGTAATATTTTTCAAAGAAGTTTAGGTATTAAAAAATTAAAATTAATTTTAGATAATTATCCTAATATTATTAATGAAAATATTAAAAATGAAGAATTAACTAAAATTAATGGTATTGGTAATATTAATGCTAAACATTTTAATGATAATATAGATAATTTTAAAATATTTTATTTTAAATATTTTAAAATTATTGAAAAAAAGGAAAAAGTTAAAGTTTTATCAATAGATGAAAGATTATTAAAAAAAATAGTAGTATTTAGTGGTATTCGTGATAAAAATATGGAAGAATTAATAATAGAAAATGGTGGAAAGATAAATGGATCAGTATCAAAAAAAACTGAAATATTAATAGTAAAAGATTTAGAATCTAATTCGAGTTCAATAAAGAAAGCAAAAGAATTAGATATAATAATAATAAAATATGATGATATAAAGATTAATTAATAATTTCTTTATAAAATGTCATATTATAAAGAAATTGATGGAATTAAATATGATAAAAAATTATTAGAAATAGCAGATGAAAAAATAAAAGGACAAGGTGATGGACGAATATCTGAAAATGATATGCAAGAATTATTAAAAAATATTTTAGATAGAAATGAAATTACAACTATTGAATATTTAACTATTTTTTATATAATTAAAAACTTTAATATTACACAACCTGCATTAGAAATATTGGCATCAGCATGTGCAAATTTAATTACAGAATTAAGGAGTTTAAAAAAATAAATCTAAATTTTTATTTTTTTGTAATAATATTATTATTTATTTTATATATATAAAAAATGATTTTTTTTCATATATAAATTAAAATGAATAATAAAGAATTACCTGATAATATTAAAAATTGTTTAAGAAAAATAGAAGAATGTTGTTATAATATAGCAAATAAAAATAAAGATAAACAATATAATTTTGAAAAATTAGAATTTTTAAATAAAGAAGGTTTTTATAATGATAAGAATAAAGATTTTTATAAAAAATGATTTTTATATTAAATCATATTTATAATGTCTGATCGTCCTTCAAAAAAAGAAGATTTATCTAAAATTTTTTCAGAATCTTCAATTGAAGATAAAAAACAAAAATTTAAAGATTCTGGTAAAATTCCATATAAAGCATGTTGGTTTATTGTAAATGATTTTAAATGTGATCCAACAAAATGCACTTTTAGTCATACTTCTAATATTATTGATAAAGAAAAATGTAAAAGAATTACTGAATTTTGTAAAGATGGTCCAAAATGTTCAGAAAAATGTAATAAATATCATAATTATAATGAATTAATTACTGAATGGAAAACTAATAAAAATCAATTAAATAATATTAAAGTTATTGTTAATAATTAAAATAAATATTTAGAACAATTGTAGATATTTATTTTAAATATATTTTTATTATTATAAAAATGATTTAAAATTTAAATAATTTTAATAATAAATGGATAATAATAATTTATTTGATATTATTGAATATAATGATGATGGAACATCATTAGATATTAATTATAATATTAAATTAAGTAAAGAAGATATAGAATTTTGTAATAATTTTATTAATAATAATAATATTATTTCAACAAAAGATAAAAAAAGAATATTAAAGAATAGAGCAAGTGCTGAAAGATCAAGAATTAAAAAAATGAATTTATTAAAAAAATTAGAAGAAGAAAATGAAAAACTAAAAAAAGAAAATAATGATTTAAAAGAAATTAATTTTAATTTATTAAATTATATAAAATTAAATGTATGAAAGAATATATGAAGATGAATATTCAGATATTAAATATAAAGATTATATAAATAATGCATGGAGTTATGCTAAATCATATATAGAATATGAAAATAAAAAAACAGATCTTTTAAAAATAAGATGTGATATTAAAAAATATGTATTTACTCAATATCTTTTACATTTTTATGAAAAAAGATTAGCTAATGATTAATAAAAATATTTATTAAATATAAAATGAGTAAACGCGCAAATACAGATGCTAAAGAAACGTGTACATGGCAAACTAAAAAAGAAAGAGATGAAAATCTTGCAGCATTAAAAAGATTACAAGATTTGATGCATTTATTAGATATAAAACCTGACAAACCGGAAGAACCTGTAAAATCAACCAGATCTGTAAAAGATACAACTAAACAAAGAAAACATCCTTTATTAAAAGAAGAAAAAGAAATTAAACATATAACTGATATGATAGAAAAATCAGGAATAAAACTATCAGAAATAAATATTACTAATGAAGAATTTAATAATTTATCATCAAAAGAAAAATTAAAATATTTAAAAAAGAATCATGAATTAATTTTACCTAAAATTAACAATAACAAAAAAATAGAAGGATTTGATTTATTTAAAATAAATAGTTTATTAAATCCAAAAAATGGTGGAAATAAAAAAAAATCAAAAAATAATAAAACAAAAAGCAAGAAATAGTTTTTTAAATCTTAAAAGATGTAAAATAACTTAATAAATAAAAAGTTTTTATATTTAATGCATACAATAAAATGAATTATTATGATAAATAACAAAATCATTATATTGACCTTTAGCAACCAGTCTAGTATCTGTAGATAAATTAAAATATTTTATAAATTCAGTAAATAAATATAAAATCATAGTATCATCATATTTATTTAAATTAGTTATGAATGGTATAAATGTATTATTATAAATAATGTTAAATATTTGTTTCGTCATTTTATAATATTAAATATTAATATTTTAAGTAAATGAAAGTATTATTATTAGGTTATAAAGGATGGATAGGTCAAAAAGTAAGTCAAATATTAGATAGTAAAAATATTGATTATGTTATTACAGATTATAGAGGTGAAACTGATGATCTTAAACAATTTATTTTAAATAATAATATAACGCATATATATTGTTGTCTTGGAAGAACACACGGAACTTTAAATGATAAAGTTTATACAACCATAAATTATTTATGTAAATACAATTAATAAATTAAATATAATTATTAATTCAATATAAATTTCTATAAATTTAATAAATGGAGATTGTTAAATTATTTAAAAATTATGTTATTATTCGTAAAAACACAAGATTTCCAAATTATGATATTAATGATGATGTTGATATTTTAACAGATGATATACATTTCAATTTAAATATAATGAAAGAAAATAATTTTGTGATAAATAAATTAAATCAGTTTCATTTTCATTGTGATAGAAAAGAAAATAATAAATTGATATTTAGAATTGATTTATATTCAAAATTACTTTATAATAAAGTAAATATTCATGAAAAATATTCTTCTTTAATAATAAAAAATAAAATACCTTTTTTGGATTTTTATATTCCAAAAATAGATGATGATCTTGCTTTAAGATATATTGAATATATTGAAAACCCAAAGAAAATTAAACATTTAAATTATATAAATCAACATAAAAATAAAGACTGTTTTCAAAAACCAAATACGTCATTATATTTAAATAATTATAAATCAAGATATGAATCTTGTATAATATGGTGTCATGGAATTCAATATTATGATAGAATTTTTGAAATAATTAGACAATTTAACACAATTCTTTATATTAATAAAATTAATATAACGAATCTGGATATTTTTTTAAATAAAATTTATGAATTTGATAATTCATTAAAACAACATATTAAAACAAAAAGTAAGCATCTGTATCAATTTGAAAAAAAATGCATACTTGTTATTTTTAAAAATCATGATTTAAATCTTAATAATGAAAAAAAATGTCAATCAATTGAAAAATTAAAATGGTGTATAAGGAATGAATTTAATCCAAAACATACAAATTCAAATTTTCAGATTTCACCAAAATTAGAAAAAGGTATTACTCATGATCATGTAATACATACAAGTGATACAGAAAAAGAAACAATTAATATTTTAAAATTTTTGAAATTTAAAACTAATCTCAATGAATATGATAAAATTGAAAAAGAATCTAATAATTATAAGTTAATAAATATTAATGATATCAAATGTAATATTTTACAATTTGATAATATAAATAAAAAAGTATATTGTAAAATAATGAGTATTCAAGATACACCCCATTATCAACATGTAATAGGAAATAAAAATATATATAAAGAATATTATGAACAATATATGGGTTTACAATTAAAACGTGATCATAGTCCAAGTTCATTTGAAAATTTAATAGAAAAATTTGATTGTCAAAAATATAATAGTAATCCAACAATGTATATTAAAACAAATTCTAATTTTTTAATTCGAGATGGTTGTCATAGAGTATCTATTTTAATGAATAACGGTTTTAAACAAATATATGTAAAAATAATTTAATATCAAAAGAAAAAATAGGTAAAATTTATTTATTCAATAATAATAATAAATGACTACTCTAATATTACAATCAGTACTAAATGATATTTTTGATATACTTAATAGTATTGTAAATCGACATATGTTTGTTGATCATATATATTATATTAATCTTGATAAACGTACAGATAGAAAGCTACATATTGAAAAAGAAATTAAAACAAATTTTGATTTTATGTTAAAAAATACAACAAGAATACCAGGAGTTGTTTATCATGATAATAATAATAAGTCATTAATTAATGGTGCTATAGGTTGTTCTATGGCTCATTTCAATGCAATACAAGATGCAATTAAAAATAATTATGAAAGAATACTTATTCTGGAAGATGACTTTGAATTTATATGTAATAAGTCTAAATTTTTGAAAGATATTAATTATTTTTTAAATAATTATAAGAATTTTGATATATTTCTTCTTTCTTTTAATGGGATTTTAAGTAAAAAAGTAACTGATTTAATAGAAATTGTTCAAAGAAGTATAACTACATCAGGTTATATTATTTCAAAACAAGCATTTCAATCACTAATAGATGTATGTACAAATAGTGTTGAAAAACTTAAAAAAACGAAAGTAACTTCTCAAGGTGCATTAGATGTATTATGGAATGATATTATAAAAACACGAAAAAATACATATAAATTTAATTATCGTATAGGTAAACAAATAGCAAGTTATAGTGATATAGAAAAAAGAAAAGTTAATTATAATGCTTAAATAATATTTTAATAAATTTTGAAAAAAATATTTTTGTTAAAAATATTAAGACAATATACGCTTATATTAAATAAATATATTTATCTTAATTTAATAAAATGAGTAAACTTAATATAAAATTGAAAGGAAGACTTGGTAATCAAATATATCAAATAATGACAGGATTATCATATGCTATTAATAATAATATAGATTTTGACAATATATATATAACTAACTTTAAAAATTCTATATATTATTCTAATATTTTTCAATCTATATCTTTTTTATTTAAAAAATCTATAAATACTAAATCTATTATAATAAAAGACTGTAATGATTTAGGATATTATAATTTACCATTTCAAAATTGTGATCAAATTATTATGGATGGTTATTTTCAAAGTTATCTTTTTTTTGAAAAAAATTATGAAAAACTAAAATCAATTTTAAATATAAAATTATTACAAAATAAAATAAAAGATGAGTTTCAAGATTTAATAAATGATGTAGATGCAACAATTCATTTCAGAATAGGCGACTATGCAAAATTAAATGACTATCATCCCGTACTTTCTATAGATTATTATGTAAATGCAATCAATAAGTTAAATACAATAAATCCTGAATGTAAAAAAATTTTAATTTTTTATGAACCAAACGATTATGAAATAATTAATAAAAAATTAAATTATCTAAAAAATCAGTTTATAAATCATGAATTTATAATGATAGATAATCAAATAGAAGATTGGAAACAAATGTTGATTATGAGTTTAATTAAAAATAATATTATTGCAAATTCTACTTTTAGTTGGTGGGGTGCATATTTAAATATTAACAATAATAATACTGTAATTTATCCTTCTATATGGTTTGGACCTAAAATCTTTAAAAATATGACAACAAAGCAAAAAAAAGACAGATTTCCTGAAAAATGGATATCTGTGTAGCGTAATTTATTTTATAAGTGTATATATAAATGAAACCAATTACCATACTTGGTATTGGTAAATTATATTTAGGATTTTGCTTTAATATTAGAAAGGCATTATGATGTGTTAGGTATTGATATTAATAAAGATTATGTTAACAATGTTAATAAAACATATACTACCAATGAACCAGAATATACGGAATTTTTTAAGCAAATCAACAAATTTTAAATCTGTCTTTTTGCTTTGTTGTCATATTTTAATTCAAATCCGTAAAAATTGTTTGTTATCCAAATGTTTGGTTTGGACCAAAATGTAATAATTCAACAAGAGATTTATTTTCAAGAAATTGATTTAAAGTGTAGTATTATATAAATAAAATGTTATATATATATATATAGTAAAATACTGAATATTCCTATTTATAATATGAATTCTCAAAAGTATAAAACTTTTGAGAATATTTCTTTGTTTTTTAGAAAAGAATACAGATACAAATATTACATTCTGTGTGGCAAATAATGCTGTTTTAGATATGGTTAGAAACTTATTAATAAGTTCTAATAAAAATAATGTTAATATAACATTATTCGCATTGGACAATAAAATCATTTCTAATCTAGAAGGACAATGTAATATTGTAAAATGCTTTGATAATGGCTTTGGACAATAAAATCATTTCTAATCTAGAAGGACAATGTAAAATGCTTTGATAATGGCTTTGGAGAAAAAGTTGATGATACTATATTTTACAAATATGGAACACATATGTTTAAAAATGTCATTTTTCAAAGATTTTTTTATAGGAAATGAAATATTAAAAGCTAATAAAAGTTATATATACATATATGTTGATATTGTGGTAACTAAAAACTTTATTAATAATATTCTTGAACAATATATAAACACAAATTATGACTGTTTGAGTCAAAATAGTGGTGGTAATAGTTGCTGCACTGGATTTTTTTCGATAAAAAGTAATGAAAAAACAAAAAAGGTTGATCTTAACTTTTTCAAAAAACATAATTATGAAATCCATACTACAAATCAACCATTTTTTAATAAATATGTTTTAAAAACTAAAGTTTTGAATATTAAATTTTTGGATAGAACTTTTTATCCTACTGGTAATTATTATTATAAAAATCATATAAATATTGATGATAAATGTTATATAATCCATTTTAATTGTATTATAGGTTATAATACTAAAATTGATAAAATGAAATTTTATATTAAGTAATCAATTGTAGATTTCAGTCCTATATATTTTTAAGATTAAAAATGTCTTGTAAATTTAATATACTATTTTATATATATAATAGTGTTTTATTTAATAATGAATCTTATTCAAAATATAAAAAACAATCTAAAAAATTATTATCTTAATTATTTTAATTAAATTGTTTAAATATAGGTTTATTTAATGAATTTAATAATTCAATATTTTTAAACATATGTTGATAATTTCTATTTCTCCCTTTATAATAACATTGTTTTGTCACTATAGGTAAATTTAATGCTAAACTAAAAAAACAACTATCTGTCATAAAAATACTATTAGCATTTATTATAGTATCTACATAATAAATAATTGGTAAATTTAAAAATGATTTAGCAATATTATAAAATTTATTTTCATTAGAATAATAATTAATATCTGGATTAATAAATATAGTAATATTTTTATCTATATTAAATTTTTTACTTATATAATCCATTGAAAAATTTGTTCCATTACTAGATTTATTATGTATAAATATATAATTATTTTTAAATAAAAAATTGTTAAATATTTCTTTTGAATTATTATTATTTGGAATATAAAAATATTCCCAAAAGTAATTTATATTAATATTAATATCTTTATAATGACAAATAGGAAGTTCTGACCAATTATGTTTTTGATGAGATAAATTATTTAAATTATTATCAATTTTGTGGTTTCCACACATATATATATCCATGTCACTTGTTAATTTTTTAAAATAATCTTTACAACATCCACCATTTGGAGAAATTTCATTATCCTTATAATATTCTTTTAATATAATATCATTATCATCACTATAAAATAATTCCATATTTTTTTTATTTGGATGTCTACATGGAACTATTACTTTATCATATTGAGTAGATAAATATCTTATCATACCAATTGCGCATATATTGTCTCCAAGTCCTTGTTGTGTTTGTACAAAAGCTACTTTTGGATGATAACCTTTTTGTTCTTTTAACACCGAATTAGTTAAATTATTTATTTTTTTTTTTATTCTAAAACGATTGTCATTTTCACTAATTATATTTTTACATAATTCATTTTGTCTTTCAATAGATTTAGTTTCACGAAATATATCTTGCATATTCCATATATTTTCATTAATATTCATTAAAATATTGTAGAAAAAATAATTATTGTTTTTATAATCTTGTAATTGAGTATTTAGTATATTATATTCTTTTTTAACATCATTAAGTCTTTCATCTTTAATTTTTTTCATTTTAATATCTAATATTGTTAATTTATCTAATCCTTCACCAATTGATACAGGTAAATTTATCATTTAATTATATATTTATATAATAAAATTATATTTATTATATAATGAATATAAATTCTTATATAGTATTAAGTAAATATTATGATATTAACAAAATATTATACTGAGATTGTGATGAAATAATGTTCAGATGAATTACCAATAAAAAAAACTTCATAGTAAAAATGAATAATTATATAATAAATATCAAAAAATTTAGCATTGACTAATACATTATTAAAATAATATTTAATATTAAATATGCTGGAAATTATAGAAAATGATATTATATTAATTCAAAAATTTATTGATTTAAGTAAAAATATAGAATATTTTACATATTTTCAAAATCATAATATTGAAGAATTAAAAAATCATTTAATAACAATAATTGTATTATATAATAAAGAAGTAGCAGGGTATGGACATTTAGATAAAGATACTAACAATATTGTATGGCTAGGATTATGTGTATTGGAAGAATTTCAAAATAAATCTATTGGTAAAACAATTTTAAAATATTTAATTAATTATATAGAAATTAAAAAAATTTATGAAATTCAATTGTCTGTTGATATGCAAAATTCAATAGCTATATATATTTATCATAAATATAAATTTGAAATTTCTGAAATTGTTAAAAAAAAATATATTATGAAATATCAAAATAAAAAGATTCTTCAAATAAATTAGAAAAAATGGAATTTTTTATTTTGATATTTTTAATTATAATTTTTTTAATATTAATCTACCAATGTGTGAAAAAAGGAAATTAGATGATGATATATTTTATCATATAAATCCAGAAATATTAGATAAAGATGAATTAAAAATAGATATTCAATTAAAAAATGAAATAACTGATAAAAATAATACTATTAATTATAGTTTAAAAATGAGTATATGGAATTTTATAATTTTTCATTAAAAAACAAAAAGAATATAATTTATTCTTGAATAATAATATTATTTATATAATTACTTAAATTGTTACAAATATATTTTTGTTCATCATATGTTAATTCAGGAAAACTTGGTAACATTACTCCATATTTTGCTATTTTAGATTCTTCATACTCTATATTTAATTTTTTTAAGTGTTCATGGTTTCTAATATCATAAAAAAAAGGTCTAACATCTATATTTTCGTTATTTAAATAAGTCTGAATATCTTTATAATTTATGTTGAGAATAACAATAGAATACATCCAGTTAGCTTTTTCTGTATTCTCTTCGTTTTCTAATATAATAATTTTTTCTTCTTTAATCAAAGAATTTAATAAATTATTATAATTGTCAAAGATAGTTTGTTTCAATGATAATATATTATCTAAATCTAATAATTGTTCAAATAATAATGCTGCTTCAATATTAGTCATTCTATAATTAAATGCTTTTACATTGTGTATATACCTTATATCAGACATTCCCTGATTATATACTTTACTTATATAATTAAATACACTTTCATCATTTGTAAAAAAAGCACCACCTTCTCCTGTTGTTATAGTTTTATTTGCATAAAATGATACGGCGGAACATAATGTATTTTTATTTGTCCCAGAATATATTTCTTCATATTTCCCAAATATTCCTTCACAATTATCTTCAATAAAAACACAATCATTTCTAATTCTACTTAATCTCGGTACATTTACTATATTACCTAAATTATGAATAATTAATATAGCCGAATTTTTATCTAATGATTTTATATATTCTTCACTGGTATCAATATTAAATGTTTTATCATTTATTTTCATAACTTTAATATTACAAATTTCAAATTCATTTAAAGAACAATTTAATGGTGCTATAAAAACATTATTTGGTATGTATAAGGTAGTAATATTCGGATATTTATATTTTAATGCTAACAATAAACAATGTGTTGCAGATGTCCCGTTATTCATTAAAATCGAATATTTAATACCTAATTTTTTTTTTAAAAGCTCATTTGATTTATTTATAAATTCTCCATAATTACTTATCCATTCACTTTCAATTGCTTCAATGGCAGATTTTTTATATTTTTTTATATATGGTTTATAAATAGGAATATTCATTATTTATAAACCATATATAACTTAACTTTAAACCAATTTTCTGGAAATAAATTTCTATAATTCAAAACAAAATAGCGAATATATAAACATTTCCAAAAAGAGTTGGAAGACAACTTGCCGAGTATAGTTATATACTAAAAAAACGTGTTAATTATAATATTTGATTTATTTGTTTTTTTATTTTATTCTAAGAAAAGTAAATTTATATGGTAATGGATATAATACTAGAGATAGAACTTATATAAGAAGTTATATTTTTATTGATGTTCTTGTTAAAAAACATAGTAAATATATTACATTAATATTTTACAAATATTCGTGTATTGAACAAAAATTTGTAAATTATCAATAAATATTCATTGATCGTAATTGATTTACGTTTATATTTAGATAAATTAGATATCTCCAAATTCAATTTAATCAATAATAGTACTATACTTATACCAAATTTTCATTTATGTTATATTTACAACATAAATGATCGTTTTGCTATTACAACTAATTTTTCAACAATTACTCCAATTTGATAAGAAACAATAATTACATTCTGAAACAATTTTAGGATTAATATTACGTAATAAAAAAATCAAGAATATTAATTTTAACTTTTTGAGAAAAAAACAAATGGTAAAACAACAGATAATTTTTCTAATTATAAAATTTGAACCAAATAAAACATTATTTTTGTGTCATTTTAAAACTATGTACAGCACCTATATCATCTTTTGATATGAAAGCGGTTAATGCAATTGCTTTAACATTAGATTTAACTATAGCTGATTCTGTATAGTTTTCAATTATTAATCCGTTTGGTTTTGTTTTATGATTATTATTACCAAAATCTGTTCTTGGGACTGAGTAATATTTTATTGATGACTTTTTTAATACTTCTTTTATTTTTAATTTAGTATCTATTGAATAAATAAATTCATCGATATCTACTTTCATAATCCATTTAGTTTTATGTTTATGATTTTTGGCAAAATCCATAAAAGCAAGATTTTGTGTACTAAGTTTACTATAATCTTTCCATGTTTTTCTTCTTGTACTTTCAGGTATGCTATTTAAAACAGAATCATTCCATTCTATTAACGTAACATATCCTTTATCAATAAAAGGTTGTAAAATTTGTAAAGTTTGTTGAGTGTTGTGATTACTATACATAAAAAAGTGTTCTGTTCCTTGAAGTATATAATAGTGTAACCATTCTTCTAAATAATCATCTTCATATCTAAACATTACAACTATTGACAAAAAATAATATTCAGTGTCAATATTTTTTAGAGGTGTTAAAATATGTTCTTTCAATTCATTCACATATTTAGTTATTGTTGTATTATTTATTTTATTACATTCATTTTTCCATGTATGATGCATGGTTTTATCACTTAATTTATATTGCATGTATCCACTTTTATCATATTCTATTTGTCTCTTCGTGTATTCTTCATCAGATTTAAATTTGTAATGATTACAAATAAAAGTCATTAAATCTTTTATTTTAGTTTATATAATAAAAAATAAAAGATTTAATGATGTTAAAAAAGAATATTAATTAAGATACCATTACATTATAAATAATTATTATGTTATAATACAATTAAATACAATTAAATACAATTAAATATAATTATAATAAATGAGTAATCTAAAAATACATTTAGATGAAATTATAAATAATTTAAAAAAAATAATTAAGAATGCTAAAATAACATTTATAATACCGAGTATTAACAGACCCAGTTTACCCAGAACTATAGATTCTCTAATAAGGCAACAAAATCCTAACTGGAAAGCAATTATAATATTTGACGGAGTTAAAAGTAATATTAATATTGCAGATAATAGATTTAGTATAATTAATATAAATAAAATTGGAAAAAGAAATAATGCTGGTGAAGTTAGAAATATAGCTATTAAAGAAGTCGATACAGAATGGTGTGGATTTGTTGATGATGATGATATATTGCTTAATAATTATGTTGAACTTTTTTATGAATATATTACTAATGAAAATTATTTAGATCTGATATTATTTAGAATGAAAAAATCTAAAAGAATTATACCAGAATATAATAAAAATAATTTAATATGGACTAAAAATGGAAATGTTGGAATAAGTTTTTGTTCCAAAACTGATATATTAAAAAAATATAAATTTATACCAAGTAATACTGAAGACTTTAATTTAATTGATAGATTAAATAAAAATAAAAAAAAAATTATGATTTCAGATAAAATAACATATTTAGTTAATGATACTATTTTTGATGAATCTGATAATTTAAATCTTAAAAAAGATTACTATAATGTATAAACAATCAAATGATATACATAATATATCATTTAATTTTTTTAATAAATTATTTATTATTTATTTTTAATTCTTTATATTAGATTTTTTTTATTATTTTACACCTTTGAACATTGTAGATAGTTTTTAAAATTATTAGGCAATAATCTAATATAATAATTATCATAAATATTCATATATAATCTTTTTTTATGTAAGCTGGGTTGGAAACAAGGTATAATATCTTCGTAATTTAACTTTAATATTGTTTTTACTAATGGTAAAATAGGTATAGTCCAAGCTGTCATTTCTATATCCTTTATTTTTTGTTCATTTAAAAAATCTAAATCTTTTGCAGGTAATTCATGATTAAGAATTTGTTTAACTAATTGTCTAAAAATTTCATAAAAAAATATATTAGTTGGATGGAATTGATCAAAAAATAATAGATTATTGTTATAATTTAATTTAAAAAAATTATACATTTTAACATCTGATTTTTCATCTAATATTTTAATTTTTTCTAATTCACTTTCAAAAAACTTAATTAAATCTTTCTCATCTATTTGTATATTATTGATAAAATTTATGACCTCTTTTTTGTCGCTTTTATTTTTGATATTAATACAATCTTTAAATATACCATTTATAGTATGAAAACTATACTGTCCATATTTAATATATGGAATATAAGTACATTCATACCAAAATGCTCTTGTTCTATAATAATTAACTCTTATAATTTTACATTCATTCTTTAAATATTTAAGAATATGATCAATACTATATTCACTATAATTATTATTTTTGTTCATTGGTTGATAAATAAATATATCGCATTTATTTAACAATTGTTTATGGTTATTATCTATATTTGTTTTATGTAAATTTTCATAATTGGAAAAAAATGAAACATTAATTTTACCTTTGGTAAATGTATGATTTTCAAACATAGTTTTTATTACGTTTCCCGCACAATTAGTATATAATACAATATTCATATTTATATATAAAGGTATTTTAATTTATTGAAATCCCGATTACAAAAGAAAAAAAGATTAACATATTATGAATTAGTTAAAAATGTAAAAAATGTATTAGATGAAATACCAATACATTTTTATAAAAATATAATAAAAGTCGCATATAATAGGAATGAAAAATATGTAAAACGACCATCAACAAGAAAACGAAAACCTAAAAACTATTTGGATTAAGTCGGCGTTTTAAATGTTCAAAAGTGTAAATATATATTATTTTTTATATAATACTCTAAGATTAGATAAATTTAAATCACAATATATTACACCATTATTTTTATTATTAAATAATATTTCTCTTAATATTAATCCATCTTCCCCCCGTATAAATTCTTCATTATATTTATATTTTAAATTATTTTTGATAATTGCATGACCATGTGCAATTTTATATGGTAAACAAGTTAGTCCACGTTTTGTTTTTTCCCAAAAATTTTTATCAAATTCAATAAATTTATTATCTGGAAAAGTTTTTTCATATATTGTTTTTGATTCTATAATATTTAAATTTTTATAATTTATATTAGATATATTTTTATTCATATATTCATAATTATGAATTACAGAATCACAATTATATTTTTCTACTATGTCATAAATTATTTTAAATCTATCTAAATGATATGAATCGTCTGCATCCATAAAAAATATATATTTACCTTTTGCAATATTCCAACCTCTATTTCTATTCATTGATGCATTACATTTTTCTTTAACACTACTTATAATTATTTTATCATGTGATATTATATTAGATTTAAATAATTCTAAATCATTAACTTCACTACAAGAAATTATAATTTCACTAACTAATTCTGTAAAATTTTTAGAATCTATAATATTTTGTAAAATATTTTTGAGAAATTTAAAATGAGGTGGATGTATTGGAATTACAACAGAAAAAAACATATTTTAGTATTTATATAAATATATTTTTTATATAAATATATTTTATGGACAGAAGATAATCCATTAACTGAAAATTTGATAAATCAACTTAAATTGATAAGTGAATATAAATTCTTAATTTTTCAAAAATAGTTTTTTATTTTTAAATAATTGAAAATTATTATTTAATTGTTTTCTATAGAATTTGTAAATGAATTGATTATTAATATTTTTTATCAATTAAATAATGTGTCCATGGAATTTCATTATTACAAAAATATAATGGATTATTTAAAATATTCTTAATAATAATATTTATAACACAAGTGAGTTTCGGAACCAATACAAATTTTGATATAATAAAAGATATATCTGATAAAATCATTTAGATTATTTCACTATTTGAATTTTCTAAATTTATTTAATGAAAATCAATATTATATAAAAAGTTAATATAATATAATTATAAATGCAAAAACATCCTGCATGTGTTGTAACAAGATATGGATGGGTTGATATTGATAATGAGAATTTTACAATAATAAATTGTGTTATGGAAAAATTACATATTGATATATTTGAATCTAATTTTTTTAAAGAAAAGGAAAGACATTTTTGGCCTAAAGTTCAAAGAATATATAATTATGAAAGTAACTATGGTAAAGCATTAGCTTACTATAAAACAGATTTTATACATCATATTATTAGATATCCTGAATTTACACCTTTACAATTTAAAGAAGCATTATTGTTTGTATGTAATGTATGTGAATATTGTGAAAAACATAATTTATGGTTAAGAACTCATTTATGGAATGTAACTTACTATAAAGGAAATCCTTATATAATTGATATTAGAGATTTTGAAAAATACAATGGACAATCATGGAAATGTATATTTATGGGTCATTTAAATGAAAATATTTCACATCATTGTCCAATAAATGCATCTTGTTTTATAGAAAATTATAATGATATTTATGATAATTTAACTAAATGTAAAGATAATTTAGTAGAAATAGAAAAAATATTAAAATTGATAAAACCTGTAGAAATTAAAAATGGAAAATGGTCAACATACCATCATACAAGAACTGATTTTTTGTATACTAATAATGCTTTAAATGATAAAGTTATAGAATATATAAAAAATTATAATGGAGGTAATGATAATTATAATAAAAGCTCAAATTTATTTAATTTATTAGATATTGTAAAACCTAAAACAGTAATAGAAATTGGTTGTAATAATGGTTTATATATTTTTGGATGTTCAAAATATTGTCCATCAATTGGAATTGATTATGAAATAGAAAGAATAAATGAAGCAAATAACTTAAATAGTAAGTTTAAATCACAATGTAATTTTATATGTTTAGATGTATTAGATAATAACAAAATGAATAAAAATTATGGACCAAATGATGTATATGGAACCGTATATGATAGATTTAAAAGTCATACTTTAATAGCACCTGCTATTATACATTATTTATATCAACAATGTAAATCTACTAATAAAATTATTGAAATTTTTTCAAAACTTGCAAAAAAATATATGATTATTGAACAAATTCCAAATAATGTTCCAGAAATTGAACTTGAAAAGTCTTTACAACAATATAATTGGAAAGTTATAAAAATATTAGATTCAACACCTTTACCTAGAAAATGGTTATTATGTGAATTTATATTATGATTTTTAGTAATTATATTGTGTATATTCTTTAACGTCTAAAATATTAGAATTAAAAAACAAATTTATTTGATTTTTAATTTCAGAACGTTTATCATTCCAAATATAAACATTTCTTGCTAATTCAATAAATTCATTATCAAAAATTTTATCTTTTTCTTTTTGCCTTTTCTCATTTTCAATATCCCATAGTTTTTTATTTATTGATTTTAATTGATTTAATAAATCATTATTATTATATTTTTCTTTAATAGATTTTAATAAATTTAATTCTTTGTTAATATTTTCTAATTTCTTTGAATCTTTTATTTTTTCACTTTTAATAACTAAAATAGAATATTTATCAAATAATTCACCTATTGATATAGGAATTAATACGGACATTATTAATTAAATAAATTTAATTCTTTATACGAATTATTTCTATTAATAATTTGAATTTTTTTAGTTTTTATTTTTTTATTTATTATTAATGGCATAATTAAACAAGAAAAACATGAATCAATTACATAAATTTCATTAGAATTTACTATAGTATCATAATAATCAATAAAATCTTTATAAATAAAATATTCACATAAGTTATATTTTTCGGTATTTTTTTTATATAAATTTTTATCATTACATATTATAATAGTATTATCATTATCTAAATATTTATTTAGTAAATTTGAAATATTTAATTTTTTATTATCAGATGATGTTAATTGAATAAAAATTATATAATATTTTGAAATTAAATTATATAATTTTATTGATTTTTCATTACTAATAAAAGGATAAAAATCACAACAAATATCAATTGATAATTCAATGTCATTATAAAAATTTGATATCATATTATATATATAATTATTAACATTGTATCCTTGTATTTTATTTAAATTTTCATTTATATATTTTGGTATATCAATTGATATTCGTGTATATTGTTTCAAATAATTAAAACATCCACCAGAAATAAAGATATCATTTGATGTATTATTAAAGTAATTTACAATTTTATTTTTAGTTTCTTTAAATTCTAAATTATGATCTATAGTTATAAAATTTATATTTTGATTTTGAAAAAATGTTTTTAAATGTTTTAAATTTTTATCTTTACATATTAAATTAATTTTATTATAAAATTGTATTAAATAAATAATTGCACCACTCATTGCTATCAAATCTCCAATTCCTTGATGACATACTACAACAGCATTTTTCATAGTTATTTTTAAATATATATTATTTATATATATAAATAATATATATATATATATAAATAATATATATATAATATATATATAAAACATGGAATATAATATATATATATTATGGACAGGAGATAATCAATTAACTGAAAATAGAAAAAATTCAATAAATCAACTTAAATTGATAAGTGAATGTAATATAATTTTAATAAATAATGAAAATTTAAGTAAATATATATTATCTGAATATCCTTTACATCCAGCTTATAATTATTTATGCGCAGTACATAAAGCTGATTATTTAAGAACATATTTAATGAATTTTCATGGTGGTGGTTATAGTGATATTAAGAAAACTAAAGAAAGTTGGAGAAAATCTTTTGAAACTTTATATAATAGTGACAAATGGATTATTGGTTATCCTGAAATTAAAAATGGAACTGCTCAAACAGTTCCATCAGAATCATACACTAAATTAATTGGTAACGGTTGTTATATTTGTAAAAAAAATACACCATTAACAACAGAATGGTATAATAATTTAATTAATATATTAAATAATAAATTAAATGAATTAAAAATATATCCAGCTAAACATCCATATGATAAAAAAACAAAAGATAGTAAATATCCAATTAAATGGACAGAAATATTAGGTGATATTTACCATCCATTAATTTTAAAATATAATGATAAAGTTTTAAGAACTCTTCCAATGTGTATATGTAGTAATTATAGATAAATGTTCTTATAATAAATGACTACATATGATAATATTACTTATTTTGGTTCTTGTAGCGCTTTTCATTATAGTATTATAAAAGGTAAATCACAACCATATCCACGAGAATTAAAAATTATTAAACAATTTATAAAAAAATATAATAAAAATAATACTTTTATTGATATTGGTGCACATATTGGAACAGTTAGTATTCCTTATTCAAGATTATTCAATCAAGTTATTTGTTTTGAAGCAAATTCAGAAAATTATGTTAATTTAAAAAAAAATATAGAATATAATAAATGTCATAATATTATAAGTTATAATTATGCTATTTCAAATTCAAATAGTTCTTATAAATTAATTAAAAGTGGACAAAATTCTGGATGTTTTCATATAGAAAAAACTAATAATACTAATAATAAAACTATAACATTAGATGAATTAAATATAAATAATAAAATTGATTTTATTAAAATTGATACTGAAGGTAGTGAATTATATGTTTTAGAAGGTGCAATTAATACAATAAATAAAAATAAACCATTAATTCAAGTTGAAACTAATAAATTATCTAATATTAATTTTAATTATGATAAATCAAAAATTTATAATTTTTTATATAATTTAGATTATATTATATATGATGATGATAATAATGACCCAATATTCATACATAAAAATATTGAAAAAACAATTTAACAATTTAGCATCATTATAACGATTATTTGATTTTATACGAATATTATAAGTATCATATTTTTTTATTATATTTGAATTATTAGTATGAAGTAAAGTATAATCTTCTTTTTAACAATATTTACTATTAGTATTAAAGGTTTATAAAAAATACTATATAAAATTATAGCTATAAAACATCATAAGGTTTTTGTATAATTTATATTATTTTTATTATTAATCAAATATAAAACAGTATCTTTTGATAACCACATACAACAACAAGTTATAAAAGGAAGTTTACAATGATATCCTGTTCCTCCAATATATATTTTATCATCAGAAAATCCATTGCTTAATTCTAATAATTTATTACTTATAAAAACTGTATAAATTTGTTCTTATTAAATGTTTAAAATTGTAATTTTTATAAATGTGTTCAAACGCAAATATAGTTTTTTAATATATATTAAAATAGTGCTAATTTATTATTTTATCTTATAACTAAATTATAAAAAAGTTTTAATATTACATATACCACCCTGTGTTGTTGGTTCTATTTTTAACTTATCACATCTTAATAGATTAGTATATTTTTTTATTCTTTCTTTAAAAACTGCTTCTGCTAAACCGTTAGGCATAATTTCATTAAATATATCATTAAATAATTTTTTTTTACAACCAACAAATTCACATCGGTCTATACGATTTGGTATTTTATATTGTATTAAACAATCATATTTCATTATATTTTTTTGAATTAAATAATTTAAAAAATTAGGTATATAATATCTTCCAGTTATTTTTATTATAAATTCAGATTTTTGTAACATGTCTGAATTTTTATAAGCATATTGAATCGCAAACATTTCCCACTGACCTTTTGATGTTTGAAATTTTAATTTATTAAATTCAATATTTTTATTAGAATCAAATGTAATAATTTGAAATCTATTATTTACTTTTGATTGTAATTGTGGAAAAGAATATCCACTATTTTCAACAACAATTATATTTAAATTTGTTTCATTAATCCATTTATTAATACTTTTTACATATGTATTAATTCTTGATTGTTTATCTTTTTGATAAAGAACATCAATATTATGATTAACATTTACACAAGTTGTTAATATTATTGAAATTTTATTAGTATATAATAATTTTAATAAATTATCTAAATTATTGTTTAATAATTTAAAGCAATTCATTTTAATTATTAAAAAATTTTAAATTTTTTAAATTTTAGCATATAATTGTAAAACAGTTATTAAATCAAATAGTGCTTTATCAAGTTTTTCTAAAATAATAAATCCTTTCATAAATTTATATACAATATATGCAATGATATGTGGTTGGTTTCCTACAGCTGTAGCAGAAATATACAAAACAAATTCAGAAAATATTTTAAAAAGAACAATGAAAGGTGATACTTATAACAAATAAAATTAACAAATTGATATATCTTTATCTGAGATTCTTTTATCAACTATAATATAATTTGTTATATTATACATTTTTAAAAACTCTAAAACCGTCATACTTTTTCCAGTTCCAATATTTATTATATTATTTTTATTTTTATTTATATATTTATTATATTCTTTAACAAGATCATCAATAAAAATATAATCTCTTATACAAGTTCCATCTCTTGTATTATATGTATTACCATATACTTTAAATGGTGATTTATTATCAATCCATAAATAATGTTGAACTTTAAAAAATATATTTGTGTTTTTTTCAATAAAAGGAACAATATCAACATCTAGAGTAAAACCATATGGATTAAAATATCTTAAAATTGTATAAGTAAAATTATTGGTAGTTGCGGTATCTTTAATCATTTCTTCACAAATTAGTTTAGTTTTAGCATATGGATTTGTTAAATTATTTACATTAGTTATTGTTTTGTCATCATTTAATATTGAAGCAGATGAAGAAAATATTAAATGTTTTATATTATATTCTTGAATTACTTTTAAAATATTAAGAGTAATTAATATATTATTTTCATAATATGTTATTGGATTTTCAATTGATTCGTTTAGATCTTTATAAGATGCCAAATGTATAATAGTTTCTATATTTTTATTATTAACAAAAATATGTAATTTATTATAATCTTTTAGATCAAAATCATCAATATCAACTCCATATACTGTATTATGTTTAAGTAAATATTCATATAAATGGGATCCAATATATCCTTTATGACCAGTTATTAGTATAGACATTAATAATAATTATTATATGAGTTATTTTTATATTATTTTCTAATTCTTGAAGCATAAAAAGGAAATCGTGAATGTTTAAATTCAAATTCATCTGCATTGATAATAGGACATTTATATATTTTTTTTATAATACTTAAAATACTTTGATCATGGCGATTATCTTTAAAATAAGACTTATTTTGATTTTTATTATAATAATTTGTGAATAAATATGGATTAATTTTAACTGTTTCATACCATTTATTAATAATTTCAATTGATTTTTGTTTTTTTTGAATAATTTGAAGACCACTTAATATTTGATAAGTATCTATAATTTCATTATTATTTTCAACATTAAAGTAATAAAATATTTCATTAATTGTCCATTTTTTTTCAAGAAAATAATCATTTGTATATTTAAAACTTAAAATACCAGTTTCATTTTCTGAAACAATATTTAAGTATTCTTTAAATCTTTTTTTTCCATTATCATTTATTGTTGAACCAGCATCAAGAAAAATCAAAAAATCTTTAAAATCAATTTCATCTAATTTTTTTTTTACAAAATATGGTTTCCATATCATAAATCCACCACCTTTTTCACCAAGTTTTAAATTTAAAATTTCTTTATTTTTATTATAAAAATCTAAATCATAATCATTATTAGTATAACATGTTATAGTTGAAAACCATCCAGTATTTTTAGCTTCTTTACATATACGTTCTCTTGAATCTTTAAATTTTTCATCACCGTAAGTTATAAAATGTATTGACATTTTATATTTTTATATTTTTATATTTATATAAAAATTATTATTAATATTATTATTAAAAAATGTCTGAAAAAAATATGCAATTCATACAGTTTTTATAGCAAAAGAAAATATATTATTTTTAGAACAATGGATTGATTATCATATGCTTTTAGGATTTAATTTATTTTTTTATATGATAATTCAAAAGTCCAAAAAACAGGGGAGAACATAATTTAGAAAATCAATTTATAGCTAATAAAATTAATAAATATAAGATAAATTATGATGAAATAGTTAAACTTACAGATAATCAAATTCAAATAAAATTACAAAAAATTCAAGAAAAATATAAAAATAAAGTTTTTTTTATTGAATGGTCTCCAAAAAATAAAGAAGGAATTGTATTACATGAACAAAGAAAAGCACATTTTAGTTGTTTACAATTATTAAAAAAAAATAATATAGATTGGTGTGCAATTATTGACATGGATGAATATATTGTAATTAATAATAAAAAAAATATTAAATTATATTTAGATGATTTTGAAAATACAGATTTTAGTTGTATTAAAATGAAATGTCATAATATGTTAACAAGATTTTCAAATTTAAATGAACCTTGTATAAATATTTGTAAAGGAATTAAAGAAACAAGAGATGCTGCTCAAAAAAATATTATTAAAATTAAAGATTGTAATCATATTGATATTCATTGGTGTATTTTAAAGAATAATAAAAAAGTTAAAGAAACTAATGATATTTTATTTTTACATTATAATTCAAATGAAAATGATGAAAGATATACACCTAATTATAATATTGATAAAATTGATTCAGATATAAAAAAACAAATTAATTATAATTTTCATAATAATAAATATATTTAAAAATTAAAACTATATTTTAATTTAAATGATTGAAAATTTTGTTGATAAAATATATTATATTAATCTTGAAAAAAGAAAAGATAGAAAAGAACATATTGAAAAACAAATTAAAGAATATTTAGATCCTAATTTAAAAATTACTCAAAGATTTAATGCTATAGAATATGATGGTTATTATGTAAATAATTGTTTTAGAAATAAAGGAGGTATTGGATGTTCATTATCTCATCTTAATATAGTTAAATTAGCAAAACAAAATAATTATAAAAATATTTTAATATTAGAAGATGATATAATATTTAATTGGAATAAAGAACGTTTTTATAGAATTTTAAGTAAATTTTTTGAAAATATTAAAGATTATAATTTATTAGTATTTGATACAAATGGTAATAATATGCATCCATGGAAATCATATGAAACTAATATAAGTGAAATTTATAAATTAGGTGATAGTTTTTGTACAGGAGGATATATTATTTCAAATAATTTTTTTGATACATATATTAAACATTTAGAACAATCAACTCCAAAATTAATTATGGGTGATATATTTAATGGAAGAATTGATGAATCGTGGAAAATATTTCAAGGTAATACTGATGATAAAAAAGTATATACTTTTAATAAACCACTTGATAAAGTAATACATCAAATAGGTGATTATAGTGATATTGAAGGTCGCATTTGTAATCCAAAAACTAAATATCCTGAATGTTAAATTATATATAAAGATTTATATTTGTATATATATAAATGTCGGATAATATTAAACAATATTATGATAATCTTAAATTAACTCAAAAAGAAGTTAACAATAATTATATAGTTGATGGTACTGAATATCCAAAAGATACAAAAACAGACCATCAACAATTTGAATTATTTTCAGATAATCATATTAATTATATGACTAAATTATTTAATTTATTTGAAGTTTTCCATAATTGGTTAGAAGATAATAATGTATTATATTCAATAATGTATGGTAATTTAATTGGGTATTATCAACAAAATTATCCAATATTATGGGATGATGATTTTGATATTCTTTTAATAAATGATAAAGGAATAGAATTTATTAATAATATTTGGAATAATAATCAAGAAATTGCTAAACCTATATGGGATAAATATTGGATGTATAAAACTATTATAATTAATGAAAAAAAATATTTGTTATTAAAAATGAATTTTAAAAAAAATTGGTTTAAATTACTAGATTATGAAAATATAAATATAAAAAAGAATAAAGATAATAAAGATGTGGGTGGAATTGATTTAATCTATAAAATAAATGAAAGAGATGCTGCAGGTAGAGATTTATCAATAATGAATAATTATATTTGCGATGAAACAACTGTTTCAATAGTTGAATATGGTCCAGTATTGGCAAGAGTTTTAACACAAGAACTTAGTTATAAATTATTAGATCTTTGTTATGGAAATCGTTGGAGGATTAAAAAACATCCAATTTTAAAGAATCAGAAGCATTAATGATATTTTTAATATTTGTACTTGATATATTAGGTGTTCTTGGTAAATAAATAATTTTACAAATATCTTTTAAATAATCAAATTTATCTTTCCAATCATCACCCATTATTAATATATCTGCATTAAAATCTTTTATATATTTTCGTTTATATTCTAATTCTTCTTCTATAAAAACTATATCAACACATTTAATATTTTGTATAATAGTTATTCTTGATTTTTCATTAATAATTGGCAATTGTTTTTTTTAAATTATCACTTGATATACCAACTATTAAAACATTACCATATTTTTGCAGTTATTTAAAATATTAAGATGACCAATATGAAATAAATCAAATGTTCCAAATGTTCCAAATGTTATTACACGCATTTATTTATATCTTTATCCAATTATCTTTAAATAAGTCTTTTGTATTTGTATTACTTAAATTTCCTGAAAACCAAACTGAAGAATATATTACTTTTTTATTAATATTTTCATTTAAATAAGCACCCCACCAACTAAATGACGAATTTGCTATTATATTATGTTCGCATTTTGACATTAATTGTAATTCATCTATATCTGTTTCAATATTATTAATATTATTTGCTATTTTATAATTTATTTTTTTTAATAAATTTGGATATCTTTTATTCATTTCATCAATACTATCTTTTTCTACAAATAATATATAATTGTAACTATTATCAAAATGTTTTATAGCATTTAAATAATATTCTTCTGTTAAAATTGGATGACGATCTCCGCTTTTTTTAAAATTAAGATAATCACCAATACGAAAATGTATTGAAATCGTTTTTGTCTGTATTGGTATATCTTTTGTAAATGTTAAGTAATCTTTTAATTTATCCCAATTATGTTCAAAATATTTTGGTGATTGAAAAAATCCTTTAATTATATTTTCATTTGGTATAGGTTTATATTCAAAACTTGGTTCTTTATAAATATTATTATGTGGTAAATAATTAACTAACATTGGTTTTAAATTTATTAATAATGTATTCCAATACGGTAAATTATATTCTACCGTATTGGAATTTAATTTACCAAATTGAAATACATTACAATACGGTAAATTATTTCCATGTGGATTTATTATTTTTTCATATATATATAAATTTTCTTTATTATCTAAACATTTTGATAATCCTGCAAATATTTGAAATAATTGATTTCCTAAACCTGCTTCTAATATTATAAACATTTAATTATTATTTTTAATATTACTTTATATATTATAAGGAGTTTTTACTAATTCTTTTAATTCTTTTATTTTTTTTAAATATATTTGTTCTAACAATATTTTAAATTTATTTTCATCATTACCAATTATTTTAATTATATCTTTATCTATTTTATATTTTTCATAAATTTCTAATTTATTATCTATATTTTCAGAACTTTTATTTAATGTTTTATTATTCATACTAATTGTAGGATTTTTAGACATAGTAGAACTATTTAAACTTTTATTTAATGTTTTATTATTCATACTAATTGTAGAATTTTTAGACATAGTAGAACTATTTAAACTTTTTTTAATTTTTGAACTCTTTTCCATTTTATTTTTATTATATCATTTTTTAATTAAAGAATGTCTAAATTAACATTTGGTGTTGAAATGGAACTTTTTATTAAATTAAATAAAAATCTTTATACACTTATTTACAATGAAATTAAACAAAATAACTTTTCAATTATTGAAGAATTAATCAATCATATTTATAAACTTGCTAAAAGAGTAAATCCTTTCAGTTATGTTTATGATTCTACATTTACTAAAAATATAAATGCACAAAAATTCAATAACACTAAATTATCTACAGAAGATACTTATATTATTATTTTAATCATTACTTTCATTATTTGTAAAAATAAAGATTATTATTCTTTATCTTTTTCTTTATTTGATAACATATTATATGATGATAAAAACCCTTTAATATTACCTAATTGTAAATCTACAATAAATTGGTATTATGATGAAGATACAAGTCTTGAAGTTAAACATTCAAATTATTCAAATATTTATAAAACAATTAAAAAACAACTTAAAGAAAAATTAATACCTGATAACCACGTTCCTTATACAGAATTTGTTTCTTCTATTTTTTATAGTTCTGAACAAGTTAAGATTGGTGTAGATTTATTAATGAATTCTTTAACAAAACTTAGATTAACACCTTTTCATGCTTTACAAACATCTAATCATATTCATTTCAGTATTAAAGATAAAAAATTAGGTATTACTAATCCTTATGTTATTTTTCAAATTACTTATGTTTTTTATATTCTTCAAAATTTTATTTATTTAATTTGCTTACCTAATAGACGCACTTCACATTTTTGTCGTCCTTTACAAGTTCTTGATTCTAATATTAAATCTTTAGATGATTTAACAATTAATGAATTATTTGATATACCTATCAGTTTTGAAATATCATCATATAATGATATTCAAGAATACTTTACAATTGAAGAAAATATACGTATTAAATCATTAATAGAATCATATTCTGAACAAATGCAAAGATTAATACAAGAATCTAATTCAACAAAACAATTATTAAGAAAAATTGATACTATTGAAAAAAAAATTGATAAATTAATAAAAATAAATCCAAAGGATTATATTTCTGGTTCATCTAATAGTCCTAAAAATATTTGTATTCCTTATAAAAAATTATTATTCAAAGATAAATTAATTTTATTAATGCATATATATCAAAATAAAGCTAATTATAGATTCTCACATTTACATAATAAAAACTCATATATTATTGATTCTTTTCAATATATTAACAGATATAGCATACTTAATTTATTTAAACTCTCTACAGGGGATTCTTGCACTTTAGAATTACGTGCTAAACACGGTTCTAATGATTCTACAGAAATTAAATATTTTTGTGATATAATTGAAAAGTTTTACGAAATTGCTTTACAATTAGATAAAAATAAACCACTTTTAGAATCACTTTCTGAAATATTAAATATATCTAAAGAAGATTTAATCTCTTTTAAAAATATTGATCCTAAAGATCTTAAAACACATTATTCTTCAATTCAAGACTTTTTATATAAATTATTACATTCTATATTTAAAGATGATTCTAAATCAATTAATTACTGGTTAAAACATTTAGATATTATTCAAAATTTTTAATTTAATTATATATTGATTTTAAATTGTATTTATATAAAAATGATAAAAATTTAGAAATAATTAATATATAAAATGATGTTAATTAAATATATTTATAATATTTTTAAAAATGTTATATTAAAAATAAATATATATATAGAAAAGATATATGATTTACCTTTACCAAGACGTATGTAATTAAATATATATAAAATAAAAATGAAATATTATTTTATAAAATAATAATGGTTATAAATAGAAAAAAAGCATTAAAATTTTTAAAAGAAGCTAATTTTAAAGCTAATTTATTTTCTAAAGATCCTAAAAGAAAAGTTGGTGCTATAATATTAGAAAATAAAACTTTAATACAATTAAGTTGTGGTTATAATGGATTACCTACTGGATTAAAAGAAACTAAAAAAAGATGGTTAAAAGAAAATAAAGATTTATATGTTTTACATGCTGAAACTAATGCAATTGTTCATGCTGCCAGAAGTAATGTTAATATTAAAGATAGTATATTAGTATGTAATCGATTTCCATGTAATAATTGCACATTAAATTTAATTCAAGCTGGTATTAAAACTATTGTAACTATTCAACCTGATTGGAATACTTTAAGTATTAAAAATAAAAGATCATTTTTAGCTTCAAAAGAAATGTTAGAAGAATTAAAGGTAAAGATAATTTATTTTAAAGAAAAAGATATTATATAAAATTTAAATGGATACTTATAAATTATTTAATTTAAAAAAAGATAATTTTACATGGAATGAATTAAAATCTAATTATAAAAAATTAGCAATAAGAAATCATCCTGATAAAGGAGGTGATGAAAATTTATTTAATCATATTACACAACAATTTCAAAAATTAGCATTGGAATTGAAACAAAAAGATGATAATAGATCACATTTTGATTTAAAAAAACAATTTAAAGATGATATTCCTTCAAGATATGGATTTAATAACATATCAGAAAATCAACAAGATTTTAATCAAAAATTTAATAAAGTGTTTGATGATAATAAATATATTGATGAAGATATTGAATTTGGTTATGGTGATACTATGGTTAAATCTTCTAAACATAGAGAAGATTTTAATATTAAAAATATTTTTGGAAAAACTAAAGTTAAAAATAATATTTTTAATGAAACTTTTGAAAAAAAAATTGCTACAACTAATGTTATTAAATATAAAGAACCTGAAGCTTTACCATCTTGTAGAAATATAATACATAGTGAAATTGGAGCTAAAACTACTGATTATAGTGGAAAAACAAGTAATAATTCTTTACAATATACTGATTTTAATATTGCATTTAATGAAGAAAGAATACCTAATATTGATAAAAATAAAAAAACATTTAGAAATTTAAAAGAATATCAACAATATAGTGATAAATATTTAAATAAACAATTTACTGAAAAAGAATTAAAAAGAAAATCTAAAATTGAAAATATAGAAGAAAATCATGAAAAAATGAGATTAAAAAGAATAATAGATAGGGATAATAAAATTGAAGAACATTATAATAAAGTAACAAATTTATTATATAATTAATATATATATAAAGATTATAATAAATAAATTAATATATAATGACAAATTTATATGATACATTGGGTCTTAAAAAAAATGCAACACACGATGAAATTAAAAGAGCTTATAAACAATTAGCTATACAAAATCATCCTGATAAAGGAGGTGATGAAAAAAAATTTCAAGAAATTTCTAATGCTTATGATGTATTAGGTGATCAAAAAAAAAGACAAGAATATGATAATGGTGGAAATCAATTTAGAGGTAGAAATAATAGTCATGCTGATATTTTTGCACATATGTTTGGTCAAAGAATGAATGGTGGAAATCAAAAAAAACAACATTCATGTTCTGATATTATTAGAAATTATAAAATTTCATTAAAAGATGCTTATACTGGAACTATTAAAAATTTAAAAATTAAATTAAAAGCTTTTCATTTTGATAAAATTAAAGAATGTGAAGATTGTAATGGTATTGGTAGAATTAAAAATGTTCAACATATGGGAGTTTTTACACAAATTTTTGAAGCACCTTGTAATAAATGTAAAACAAGTGGTTTTATTGAAACAAAAGATGCAGTTTATGAAGAAGAAAAAAATATAACTTTAAATATACCTAAAGGTGTTACAAATGGACATAAAATTACTATTAATGAATGTGGTGAACAACCTAAATTAAAAAATATTAAACCTGGTAATTTAATTTTTAATATTGAAATTGATAAAAATGATACTTTTATAAGAGATGGTAATAATTTACATAGTAAAATTAATATTTCTTTTTTACATTCTATTATTGGTGCTAATATTAAATATAGTTTATTTGATGTTGATTTTTTTGAATTTAATACTAATCAATTTAATATTGTTCATCCTAATAAAAAATATGAAATTAAAAATAGAGGTATGCCTATTATGCATAATGATAAAAAAGGTTCATTATTTATAGAATTTATTATTGATTATCCCGAATTAAATAATGAAAAAAGAAATTATTTAGAAAATAATTTAAAATCAGTTTTTAGTAATATTAATATACTTTAATCATCAAATTCAAAAATTTTTGTTGCTTCTTGATTTTTCATATATCTTTTTAATCCATTATTTCCATAATAATATAAACTGTCTTTACTATTATGATAATTTGAATCACAATTACAAACTAATTCTTTTTTATGAGTTTTACTATTATGATAAATTGGTATTTCTGTAAATTTATTTATTGTATCACCTTTTGGACATTCACATTTTATATATGGTTCTTTACTATCTTTTTTATAATTTTTATATTCTATAGAATATAAATTTCTTATTTTTTTATCATCATCTATATCTTTTGATTTAACTAAAACTTTTAAATCTTTTGAAGAAATATTTTTATTATTACATGTATTTTTATTTATAGCTATTTTATAATTATTATGCCATATTATTGTTAATATTAATATTATTGTAAATATAGTTACTAAAAATATATATAATAATTCATATATATCTATATTATTTTTTATAGATTCATAAATATTATCTATCATTTCTTTATTTAATACTATTTAAAATTTCACATTGTGCATCAATAAATTGATTTTGTAATTTGATATATTCTATTTGAAAACTATTCATATCTGGAGTTATATTAATATATTTTGATCTTTTACATTGTTCAAAATCAATTTTTTTTGTATTATTAATTTTATTAATTTCATTTTCATTTATATTTTCATTATTATTTTCATTTTCTAAATTTTCATTACATTCTTGTTCTATTTTTAATATATCATTTGGAAAATACATTGAATTTTTTATTTTATTTTTTAATTTTGGATATTTTTCAATTGTTGGTTCCATAATATTTAAATAAATAAAATTAGACATAGGTTTTATTAAATTTTTACCATTTACTAATCTATCTAATATAGCAAAAAATCCTAATCTTTTAAAATCGGACATTAATGGTAATTGCATTACACCTTTATATATTTTACATCCTAACCATGATAATATTACTGTTTTTTGTAATATTCTTACTAAAATTAATATAAATAAATATATAAACCAACAAAATATTATTATAATAGTTATAACTGTAATTAATAATACAGCTATTTTTGATAATATTGAAATTAAATTTGATATTAATGTAAAAACTGGTCCAAATATTCCTATTTCATATTTTAAATTTGTATCAGCTATTAATGAAAATATTAATATAATTAAATTTAATAATAAAATTAAAAAACATATTATATAAGTTATTCCTATTATATATCCAATATTCATTTATTATTCTATTAATATATTTATTGGTTTTATTTTTTTATAAAATAACATTGAATCATTTTTCCATATTTCATTATATAAATTTAATATTAATTCTTTAATTTTATCATTATTATAATTATTATACATGATTATATTTAATTTATCTTCAAAATAGTTACTATTAAATAATAATGATTTTTTATAAATAGTTATTATATCTGATTTATTTATATTAATATTTTTTAAAAAATATTTATTTAATTCATTATTAAATATTAATAACTTTTTTGTCATTAAAATTATATTCTTTTTTTATCATTTTTTTATATATATAAAAATGATATTTAATTATAAATTTAATAAAGATGTGGACTATTGATATTAATAATAATTATCCTATTATTTTAATTGATTGTAGTTATTATATATTTCGTAGATATTTTGCAACAAAAAAATGGTTTAAATTTAAAGATATAGAAATAGATCCAGTAAATATAGAAAATAATGATATATTTTTGGAAACAATTAAAAAACATTTTAATAATGATATAAAAAAAATAATAAAAAAATATAAAACTATTATTGATAATATATATTTTTGTTTAGATTGTCCGAGAGAAAATATATGGAGAAATGATTTATATACAGATTATAAATCGGGTAGAGTTCAAAGTAATCAATTTAATAAAAAGATATTTGATATATTTATAAATAAATTTGATATTTCTATTCCAATGATTGGTCTTAATAAATTAGAAGCTGATGATGTTGTTGCTATTATTCATAAAAATATTAGAAATTATAATAATAAAAAAATAATAATAATAACAAATGATAATGATTATATACAATTATATGATGATTATACTGAAATTGTTAATATGAATTTTAAAAATATAATATTAAGAAATAAAGAAATTTCAATTAATAATTATTTAATTAGTAAAATATTATTAGGAGATAAAGTTGATAATATTAAAAAAATTGGTAAAATTAATAAAAATGATATAAAAGAAATATTTAAAAATAATAATTTAAATGATTGGTTACAATTAAATAATTTAAATAAAGAATATGAAAAAAATATGAAATTAATAGATTTTAATTATATTCCAGTTGAATTAATTAATAATTTATTAAAAACAATAAATTTTGTTTAATAAAAAAATGATATAAACCTAATGTTATTTTTATAATTTAATAAATGAATGACTCTTTTAATTTTGAAGATACATTATGGGATTTAATGGAAAATGTAAATAAATTAAAAATTGAAGAGACAATTAAATGTAATTGTGGATCAATAAATATAATAAAGGATGATAATTTATTTACATGTAAAATCTGTTTTAATATAATTGATAATGTAATAGATTCTTCTGCAGAATGGAGATATTATAATGGTGATGATAATAAAAGTGAAGATCCGTCAAGATGTGGATTACCAACAAATAATTTATTACCAAAATCAAGTTTAGGATCTATTGTTGGTAGAGGTTCTAAAGATACTAAAGAATTACATTGTGTAAGAAAATTACAAACATGGACAAGTATGCCATATAGCGAACGTAAATTATTAAATGTATTTGAAAAATTTTCTAATAATACTAATAATACTGGAATTTCTGGTAAAATTTTATATGATGCTAAAATTATGTATAAAAAAGTATCAAGTATGAAAATATCAAGAGGTAATAATAATGAAGGATTAATTGCTTCATGTGTATATTATGCTTGTATTATTAATAAAACTCCTAGAAGTATTAAAGAAATATCTAATATGTTTGGTATAAGTTCTTTAATTTTAACTAAAGGTAATTCTCGATTTCAAAAATTAAATCCAATGAATGTATCATCTACTTCACCACAAGATTATATATCAAGATTTGGTTCTAAACTTAATTTATCTAAATCACAAATTGATAAATGTATTAAATTAACTGATTTTTTAGAAAAAAACGATATTATTAGTGATAATTCACCTACAAGTACAGCTGCTGGTATAATATCTTATTATACACAACATAATAATATTGATATTACTAAAAGATATATTGCTAATATATGTGGAGTTAGTGAAGTTACTGTTACTAAAAGTGTTAAAAATATTTATAAATATAATAATATTATTATTAAAAATTTTAATTAGTTTTTTCCATTTATATAAGTTATTATAAAAAATGCAAATAATGTTGTAAAAAAATTCAATATTGCTATTATTAATATTATTGGTATTAAAATATATAATAATTGAATTTGTATTGTTTCTTTAAAATCACTTTCTAATAATTCTTTTTTTATAAAATCTATTATTATATCTGTATATAATTTTTTTTTATGCGTTTCTACCATTAATTTCTTAACCTATTTAATATAATAATATGATTGACTTTAACACAGTTATTAAAAGTAATAATACATATATATCAACACCTAAACAACCTTTTATATTAAATTTAACTAATATTGATATTAATAATAATAATAATATTAATGATAATGATAAATTTATTTTAAATATTAAAATTAATGATTCTAATGATAAACTTAAATTATATAATATTGAACAAGAAATTAAAGATACTGTTATTAATAATAATTCTAAATGGTTTTCTAATGCTATGTCACAAGATAAAATTATTGATAAATATATTCCTACATATGATCCACAAAATAATATATTAGATATTATTGTTTCTGATACTTATAATATTAAAATTGATGGATTTAAACATAATAATATTAAAGATATTATTAAAAATATTCATAAATATACCCATATTAAAAATATTTCAATTAAAATGATTGGTATCTATATCAAAAAAAATGTATTTTATATTAGATGGTTATTAGAAAATATTGAATATATTCCATATATTGGGAATTTTATTGAAGATAATGATATTGATATTAAATATCAACAACTTTCAGATATTATTCAACAAAAAATTAATAATCTTAATTTAATTCAAAATAATATTCAAACTTTTTATAAAAATAAAGATTTTGATAATTTATCAAAAAGTTTTTATCTTATAAGAGATAAAACATAATATGTCAAAGAATAATAACTTAGTTCTTTATTTTTCATTATTAATACTTTTATTATTACTTATACTGTTATTTCAAGCATATAATAGTAAATGTAATATTTTAAGATATGAAAATTTTGAAAATGGACAATCACCTGCAGATGTTTATAATGAACAAAATAATGTAATAAATAATACCAATGATAATAAATATGAAGGAATTGATAGTATGGATTCTAATTTTACTGATGTTGAATCTACAGTTCAAAATGAAATAACAAATGATGTTAGTTGTTTTCCAAGATCTTCTTTAACTGCTAAAGATTTATTACCTAATGATGCTACTGATTCTAAATGGGCTAATATGAATCCTTCTACTGGAGGATCTATTAATGATCCTAACTTATTAACAGCTGGTTGGACTATTGGTGTTAATTCTGTTAGTAATTCTTTAAGAAATGCTAATTTACAATTAAGATCTGAACCACCTAATCCACAACAACCGGTTAGTCCATGGATGATATCAACTATTGGACCTGACACTAATAGAAAAGATCTTGAAATTGGATCTCAACCTTATTGGAAAGATCAATAATTTTATAATTTTTTTTTTAAAAATATATAAAGAACCTTTATATTTTATAAAATATGTGTTATAAGTTATTCAATGCAAAATCAACTTAATGATGGAAAATTACTTTTATTACGATCTATTACTAATTATTATAATAACAATCGAAATTATTTAAATATTTTTATTGATATATTAAATGGAAATTCTAAAATATCTTTAAGATTAATTGATTGGTTAGTTACACATTATTCTAAATCTAATAATATACAATATTGGATTGATAATAAATCTAATATTATATATAAAAAAATACCTTCTAATTATGATAATGCTTATAAATTAAAAAAATTTAATTTATATTCTGATTATAGAGCACAATTAAAAAGCTTTTCTAAAAAATATTTTGATCCTTTTAGAAGACATGAACGTATTTCATATATTGTTAATGATAATTTAACTATAGAAACTACTTTAGGACAACTTAACTTTTTTAAATGGTTCTTTAAACATAATATTTACTATTTTGTTATCAATAATCACCATGATATTACTAATGATATGTCATCTAATTCTAAAAATAAAAGTTATAAAAAAAAAAATATTGAAACTATCAAAAAAGAAAAAAATATTATTAGATTTGATTAATTAAAATTTAATACTCTTTTTGAACTTTTTATAGATGATACATCATTTGGATCCCAACTTATATATATTATATTATTATTATTTTCTGGTAATCTTTGAACTAAAAAACCACCTTTTTTTAACATTTTCATTATATATTTTATACATTCATTTGTATCATATAATGGTAATCCTATTAATATACCAGGTATTGCATAAAAAGTATTATATCCACCTGCATATGCTACTCTTTTTATTTTTTTTACACATAATTCGGCTATTTTATTATATGTTTCTTTTTGATTATTTTCTTTTTCTTTTTTTAAATTATATAATTCTGATATTGTTACTGACATTTATTTCATTATAGAAAAAATGATTCATCATTTATTATTAATTTAATGAATTATTTCTTATTAACCAACAATTTACAACATAATACTTTTCATACTTGTTATATATGTAATAAACATAGCTCTAATTCTAAATATTTTCTTTCCTTTTTTAATAATAAATTTATTATTATACATACAAATTGTATTAAAAAAATTAATACAACTAATATTATTACAAAATTTAATATTATTTTTCATAATTTTAAAATATTACCCGAATTAACTTTAGATTTATCTATTAATAAACATCTATACAATTTATATAATAAATATTTATATAATGATTATTTTATATATTTTTTTGATATTTATTATGATTTAATTTTTTTATATAAAATTATTAATTTTTCATATAAAGACTTTTTTAAAATTAAAAATTATATAGATATATTTAATAATAAATATAAAAATGAAAATACATATCTTTTATCTAATTTTAAAAATAATGATATTTATAAAATTATAAATATTAATAATAAATTATCTACTAAAGATAAAATTTATATTTTTTTATCTAAAAAAAATAATAATAATGCTATATAATATTATTACATCTGATAATTTTAATATATCTATTAATATTAATATTATTAAATATTCTTCATTTATTTATAATTTAATTGAAAATAATACTAATAAAATTATTCATTTAAAACATTATTCTTGTTCTTATATTAAATTAAATAAAATTTTTGAATTTTTGAATTTTCATTATTTTTGTCAAAATAAAAATGATATTCAATCATGGAATTATAATTTTTTTAATAATATTGATAATTCTTTATTATTTGAATTATTTGTTACAGCTAATTATTTAGATATTCAATTATTATTAAATAATATATCTTTACATTTTGCTAATATTATTAATAAATCACAAACACCTTTACAACTTACTAATTATTTTAATATTAAAAATAATATTACAATTCAAGAACAAAACGAATTATTAAATATTTATAATTTATCATTCTTATAATTTATTTAAAACATTTTCTTTAAAATCTTTTACTACTTTTTCCCATTTATATTTTTTTAAAATATGTTTTCTTCCTATTTCACCATGTTTTTTTAATAAAACAGGATTTGAATAATATTCCCATAATGCATTTACAAAATCTTCTGGATAACATAATTCATCTATTGATCCTATACCTTTCATTTTATCATTTATTTCTCCATATTTATACATTTTTGGATTTATTAATGTTGACATTGTATTATCCATAAATTCTTTATGACCACCTACATTTGCTGCTACTTGAACTGTTCCTACACCTAAACTTTCACTACATGTTAATCCCCATCCTTCTGCATGAACTGGTGCAAAATTTACATCTATACAACTCATAAATATATTTATATCTCTATCTGATGCTTGTTGTGGATTTTCAATAAACCATAATGTTTCTTTTGCATAATTATAATCTAAATCTATTAATTTACATTCATGTTCTAATAATTGTAATAAATTCCAATATCCTTCATTACTTGTTCCTATCATAAATTTTATATTACGTTTTGTATATTTATTCTTTTTATATTTTAATTCTTTATTTTTTACATTTATATCATAATGTAATTTTACAAATTTTGCCCAACTTATTATTGCTATATCCCATCCCTTTCTTGGTTGATTCCTATTTGAAGAACCTATTATAAATGTATCATTATCTATATCAAAATACTTTCTACAATATTCTTTTGGTACTGGGAAATATAATTTATCATCAAAACCATGATTAAATACATATATTGGTTTATCCTTTTTTATTCCTATTTTATACGCTATATCTCTCCAATGATCCGTAAATGCTATTATTCCATCATAATAATCATTTAATAATTTTATATAATCCGGCTTTTGATACATATACACCTGATCCATATAAGATATTAATTTAAACTTATTCTTATATTTATGCATTTCATTTATTATATTTGCTGTTAATGCTGATGTTATCATACTATCATTAAATACTATTACTATATCATATGCATTATTTTTTAAATGTTCTCCTATAAATCTTTCACCAAAACCACTTCCTTTATGATTATTATCTTTTTCTATTTGTAATGGATCTAATATTTTTACACTTTTTGGAATTTCTGTTCTTATATTTTGACTTGTTTGTTTATAATTTTGAAAACCCCATATAGATAAATCTATATCTTCATATAAACCCAAATATTTAGATAAATAATATGTTATTTTTGAATAACCATTCGTTGTTCCTATCGGATATGTTCCACAAAATAATATACGTTTTTTATCACTTTTTATATTCCATATTTTTTCTATTTTTTCATTTTGATTATATATTTCTTTTATTGAATATTCACCTATAACAACAGAATTTTTTATAAATGGACTTATATTCATTATTATTTATTATTATTTAATTTACTTTTTTATATAACTTTAAACATCTTATTTATAATATTTTTTTTTTCTTTTTATGAATATAACATTTTATATCATCATAATTATTCTATTAAACTTATAAAAATATTTATTACAAAACTATAATATAATTAAATAACACCTCGAAAAATAATATAATCTAAATCATATAATATAGTCTATAATAAATAATTTTTATAAATTATTTTCTTAATTTTAATTTTTTATTTTATAATTTTTTCTGAACTATCTACATAACTATAATAATTAAAATATTCTTTATTTATACTTCTAATTTTTTTTGATCATATGTTTTTTGATAAATTATATATTTGTGATCATATGAAAATTGTTTTTGATAAATATAACTTTTATTATGATCATATTTTTATTGATAAATATATACTTGTGATCATAATTTTATTGATAAATTATATATTTGTGATCATATTTTATTTTTATTGATAAATATAGCTTTTAATATGATCATAATTATATTGATAAATATATACTTGTGATCATAATTTTATTGATAAATTATATATTTATGATCATATATATTTTGATAAATTATATATGTGTAATAATACATTTTCTGATAAATATTATATGTTTTTTTTGAGTTCATGATTAACATATTTTTGAGTTTGAGATTACATATATATATTTGTTAATTATGAAAAAAAGTGAAATACATCAATGAATAAAAATAAATAAAAACTATATAATAAATTTAAAAATATCCTATATTTTCTTTCCATTTTTTTCTGAATAGGGTAAATTTATTAAAGATGTATCTCTTTTATATTCTGGGTCTGGTTGTTGTTTTGATATTTTATTATTATATTGAAACTCTTAAAATATTTAATATATTATAGTGTTTTTCCTTGTGATTTATCTTGTGATTTATATCAATTTAAACTTATAACATTATTTTTTTCTTTCAAAAACTTTTTTTTTAATTTTTATTAAATTTAATAAATTTTTATTTTCAATGTCATAATAAATTATTTTATCAGAAATTGTTGTATTTACATTTTTTAATTCTATTTTTGATTTTGGTATAGAATTTTTTTTTTTAGAATTCATATTATTTTATACTAAGATTTTAATTAATAAATAAAATTATTTATTTCGCTCGCATATCTTTTAAACATATCTATAAATTCTTCTTTAGTTCGTTCTATTCCGGTTTCTTTATCATGTATCCAATCGGATGATAATTTATATCTGTTAAAATGTATCATTAATTTTACATATTTTATATATGGTCCATCTATTATATAATATGGAGGTACATAATTATGTAATAATCTTCCATCATTAAATAATTTAAATATTCTAAATAACATTACATTTGATGTTAAATCAGTTGATGCTGTCGCAAAATCATTTCCTGATTCTACATCAGCTGGTATTGTACATAAATCATAAATTTTATATGTTTGATCTCCAAATTCTCTATATATACTAATATTATACCAATTTAAATAACGCTTCCATACTGGTCCTCCAGTAATCTGACTTTGTAATGATTTATAATCAATAAATAATCTTGTATCATTTATTGGTTTTAAAAATATAGGTCTTTCTATATCTGGATTTATTACTATTTTCATAATATCCATAATTTTATTAACATGTTCTTCATTATATTTAATTCTTGTTATAGGATTAATAAAAGGATCTCTATTATTTATACTAGTTACAAGTAAATTATATAATTTTGGTGCATATACACATTCGGTTCTATTTGGATTTTCAAATTTTAATGTAACCATTAATTGTAATTTAGCAAGAGGATAATTTTCATTGTCAAATTCTTCATTAGATAATATATCAGTTGGTTCGCTGCATTTGTTTTCGTCCCCCGAATAATCATATAATAAATTATCATTTATGTTTTCTCTATTCATAGATAATAATGGGTGTTTTTTAATTAATTTTTTAGCTTCTTCTGTTGGTGATCTTTCTGTTTCTTGTTTTATTAATTCTAAATAACCCATATTTTTAATTTTATTATAATTGTCAATTAATGGTTTTACTTTTTTATATTCAGAACTAAATTCTTTAACTAATTTATCTTCAATATGTTTGGGGTCCGCAGTTCCGTATGTATATGTATGTCCGTTTTCTAATTTAATTATAGGTCTTTTAGGAGGAGAAGGGGATTTAGTTGTAAGCGTTACGAGTTTGTCTTTTTCATATTTTAATAAACTTTTATTATATGTTTCTTTTGATTTTTCATAATCATCTTTCATTTTACTTTTTTCAATTTGAAAACTTTTATATTGTTTATCATTTAAAAATCTATTATTTGCAATAGGTTTAAAACTTGTTAAATCAATTAAAGTACTAAATCTGGGACTTTTAATTTTTTTAAATTTTTCTTCATATTTTTTAAAATATTCATCTAGTGGATCATCAATTATATCAAATTTTTTATCCTCATAGTTATTTACTATTCCGCTATTTGGATCTAATAAATTATGATAGTCATTATAAGTTTTTTTATATTTGTCGTATATATTTATAGCATTGTTAAATTCTGGTATATTAGCAACAGATCTTAAATATGCTGGTACTCTATTTATAATTTCTTTTACATAATCTATAATTATTTTTCCATTACTAAACTTATAATTTTCCATAAAATCTATAATAATTATTGCTTTTTCAGCAGAACCACCTCCTTCGCATTTAGTTATATCGCTTATTTTTAGTTTTTTAAAATCTATATTACGCTGAATAAGATTTTTTATCATTACTTTAAATAATACGTCAAAAGACGCAAGAATTAAAGTATAATTATTAGATAAGTTTCCTGAGATTTCTTTAATATTAAATCTATTTTTAATTAATTCAATTTCAGTATCAAGAACACTGTCTTTTTCTTCAGTATTATCTATACCCCTTCGAAGTAATTCGCATAAATCAAAATGAATAATTTCACCACTTGTAGCAAAGTATCTATCAAATTTAGGCGCTTTTCCTTCTGATATAAAAGTATGATATAATAAATCTAAATCACCAAATAATCTATGATTTTTTGGGAAATTATTATAACACCATCTGTTGGTAGTCCTGCTACTACCTTTTATTTTTTTAATTATTTTATAAGCTTTTTCATATATATCTGCGTAAGTAGAACTCATTGAAGACATTTTTAGACCAGTTATAGGATGTGTTTCTGGATCACTAATCCATCTTTTAACATCATCTTCTGTTTTAAATGTTTTTTTAGGACTTCTTTCATTTGTAGCCGCACCTGTATTTTGTTGAGCACTTATATTTGATAAATCAATAATAATATTACCTTTTACAACACTTGGAGGAATACCATTAAAATCATATCCATCAAATTGATCTAAATTAAGTGAAATCCATTTTAATATAAGATTATACTTACCATCTTCTGATGCAGTTTCTAATTGTATATAATTATCAGTTAGTAAATTTAGAACTGTACCATTATCACGGATTGATCCTAATTTATCAGTTTTTATATCATTTAACCAATCAATTATTTTGGATTTATCTTTTTTATAAAGTTTATTTAAGTCTTTAAAGCATGTCTTTTCTGTTTTAGACATTTATATCTATCTTTATTTACATAAATAATATATTAATTAATCATAAATAAGTATGATAAATTTTCTGTATTTTGTTTTATAAATAATATATATATTAATAAATCTTTTTAATTTTCTGTATTTTCAAATTTTATTTTATAAATAATTTTAAATTTATTTTTAACTTTTTTATGAACTCTATTCAAAACTATTTTGATTTTATTATTGATAAAAATTTGAATCGATCATTTGTAATTATTTTTTGATAAATTTAATATTCAATATGATCATAATTATTCTGTTAAACTTACATTAATTTATAAATATGATCACAAAAGTATAATTTATCAATAAAAATATGATCATAATTATTCTCTTAAACTTACATTAATTTATAAATATGATCACAAAAGTATAATTTATCAATAAAAATATGATCATAATTATTCTCTTAAACTTACATTAATTTATAAATATGATCACAAAAGTATAATTTATCAATAAAAATATGATCATATTGAATATTAAATTTATCAAAAAATAATTCCAAATGATCGATGTATATTTTTATTGATAAAAATATGATCATATTGAATATTAAATAATAATAAATGATCGATGTATAATTTATCAATAAAAATATGATCATATTGAATATTGAATATTAAATAATAATAAATGATCGATGTATATTTTTATGAATAAAAAATATTATTTATTTAGTTGGTTAAGATGTAAAAATGATTGATTTTATGATATAAATAATAAAATGTTTTATGATATTCAAACAATATTTAATAATTGGAAAGCGTATATCAATAAATATATAGTAACAATATGTAAATGTATAAATATATTGGATGAATTATCATATTCATATATAAATAATAATATTAAAAATAATAATAAAGTATTAATATATTTAATAAAAGAACATAAAGTATTAAAAATGGAATATTTTAATACAAAAAAAATAAAATCAAAAAAAAAGTTATTGTTAATAAATGATTATAATAAAATATTATCAATAATAGAGAATGAACATAAAATATATATGAATAAATATTTAAAATAGATGTGAAATTTTATGAAAATTATCTCTTGTATCATTCCAGCCTTCTTGGTATAATTTATTTGATATATTATAATCAATATATGTAGTAAAGTATGGATTATAATTTCTACCCCACATATTATAATTAATATTAAGTATATTAGAATTATTAATTATAGTTTTATGAATTAATGCTCCATCAACATATTTAGAATTATTATATTTATAATAAAATTTATATCCAGATAAAAAGGGAATATATGAACTACAATGACAATAATATATTAAATCTTTAATATCATTAAAATTATTTATATATTGATTTTTAAATTTAAAAAAGTTATATTTATTAACAATAATAATTATAGGTAATTCAGATATATTTTTATTTTTATATTTATTAATAAGTGTATTAATTAAATTATTTTGATAAATATGTAAATTTTTATAAATATAAACTTTTGAATTTTTATTATTAAAAAATATATTCCAAAGTGAATCATGATTAAATATATTATCTTCAAGACAATATAATAAAGAACAATAACTCCCACCGGATGTACCAATAAATTTAGAATTATATTTATTAATATTAGTATTATCTTTGATATATCCTAAAATGCCTAATGTGTATGGTAATAATAATCCAGTTGCTCCAACATTAATAATAAGATTATAATATAATGGTAAAAATGAAAAAAAAATGATAAATAATAAATACATTTTCATATTTTATTTCTATATTAATATATAAAAAAATATATATGATAAATAATATGAAATTAAGTAAAATAACAAAAAATATATTAAAAAATAGGAATATTATTCCATTATTATATAGTAATTTATTTTATAATAATTTTAATACATTAGAACATATATATCCAAAATCTTATATTAAGAATATAAGTCATAATTATGATATACATAATATATATGCATCAAATTATAATATGAATGTTTTAAGATCAAATTATAAATATAGTGAATTAAATAAAAAACATAAAAATATAATAAATATAAATGGTAATTTAATATGTAAAGATGAAAAATTATTTTGTCCAATAGATTCAGATAAGGGAATAATAGCACGTGCATTATTATATATGAAAGATTCTTATGATTATAAAGATTTTGGTAATTATACATTATATAAAGAATGGAATAAAATATTTAGACCAGAAATTAAAGAATTATTTCATAACGAATATGGTTATTTATATCAAGGAAGAAGAAATAAGTATATAGATATGCATTATAAAAATGATTTTAATTATAGTTATAAGATTAATATGATTAAAGAAGATATTATATTTAAATTAGAATTATTAAAAAATAATGGCAATAAATTTGAAACATTTTTAGAATGGAAAGATATAATAGATAAATGGGATGAACCTCAAATAGTAGTAGACGATAATAAAATTTTAAATCCAAAAACTGGTAGATATGTATTAAAATCTGGAAAAGTTGGAAAAGAATTAGTAATTAATCAGAATAAATTAAATTAATTTTAAAAATTGGATTATAATAACTAATAACTTTATTTAAAATATTAGTAATAATAGTATTATTAATAATTATATCAATAGAAGTTAAAAATTTTTTATTAATATTTTTAATATCATTATCATTAATAAATAAACAGATAATTTCATAATATTTAGAAATATCATAAATATTTGAATTAATTAAATTAATTTTAATTTTATAATTTGAATCAATAGTATAATTATTATAAAAATTTGTTATATTTAAAATAAAATGATTCCAATCTTGTATATTAAATAAAACATTTTTAAATTCAAGATATAAAGTTATTTTTTTATGCTTTTTTATAATTATATTTGAAAAACATAAATTATTTGAAAATATATTGATTGTATTTTTTTTCATTTAATTACTAAATAAATTTTTTTTTTATATAAAGAAATATTATAATATAATAAATATATATTATTTATGAAAAAATTAACAAATATACATAATAAAACAAAAGAGATAAGTGAAGATCTATTACCATTTAATACAAAAAATGTATTAATAATGGAGAATGATTTGAATATTTTTTTTAAAAATCAAAATTTAGAATATGATTTTAAAAATATAAATTTATTTAGAAATGCATTTGTTCATAAAAGTTATTGTTGTATGAAAAATTCTGATTTTGAACGTAGTAATATAAATTGTCCAAATAATTGTTTACCATTACAAGAATTACCATATGAAAGATTAGAATTTTTAGGTGATTCCATATTAGGTTTTACAATTGCGGAATATATGTATAATAGATATCCTCATCAATCTGAAGGATTTTTATCAAAAATGCGAACAAAAATTGTTAATGGTAAAATGTTAGGATATTTATCAGAATGTATAGGTTTTTCAAAATTTGCAATAATATCTAAACAAATTGAAGATATAAATGGAAGAGAAAATTATAAGATAATGGAGGATATATTTGAAGCATTTATAGGTGCTTTATTTTTAGATAGTAATGATATAAATATAGTTAAACAATGGATTATATCAATAATAGAACAAAAAATTGATATGGTTGATTTAATATTAAAAAATACTAATTATAAAGATATGTTAATATTATATATGCAAAATAGATATCAAGATGTTCCAAAATTTTTTGAAATTAATATTATTCAAAATAATATGCAAAAAATATTTAGTTATAATGTAAAAGATCGTGATAATAATATATTAGGTAGTGGTATAGGTGTATCTAAAAAAGATGCTGAAAATAATGTTGCATATGAAGCATTAAAAAATTATGGTGAATTATAATAAATACAATGAATAAACCAATAAATAAAACTATCTTTTATGATTTAGAACATTTAGAACAATTAGAAAAATTAGAAAAATTAGAAGAATTAGAACAATCAGAACAATTTAAAAAATCTGAAAAATCAAAATTTAAAGATTCATATATAGATAAAAATATATTATTATTAGTATTAGGTCCAACTGGTTCGGGTAAAGGATCATTACCAACTAAAGTATCTAAATATTTAGCTATTAATAATAAATTTAAAAAAGGAAATTATAAATCATTATTAATAGATGATTTAGTAGAAAAAAATATGGGTTATATTGATGATGTAAATAATTATTTAGATGATTTATTGAAAACTAATAGTGAAAATGAATTAAAAGATATAATAAAAAATAGTAATAAACATATTGATATAATAAAAAAAATTGGATTAATTTATAAAAAAAATAGATGGTGTACTGATTGTATAAAAGGAACCAAATTATATAATTTAAGAAATACTTATAGACATATATGTGATAATTTAGAAGATGATCAATTATTTAAAAAATCTAATTTTACAAAAATTACAAGTAGAATGTCAAATAGAGTAAAGTTATCTTGTGAAGAATTAAATGATAAAAATTTAGATAAAGCAATAAAAAATAATGATAATATATTATTAGAAACAACTGGAAAAAGTATTCCATATTGGTTATTTGAAATGTATAAAAAAGAAATATCAAATTATAAAGTAATAATGGCATGGTCAGTATTAGATATATGCGAATTAATTAAAAGAAATAAATTAAGAGCTTTAAATCAATTTGATAAATGGTTAATAGAAAAAAGAGAAGGAACAAAAATAAATACAATTCCGCGTCTTCCAGATATAAGATTTGAATTATATAAAAAAGATTTAACAATTATTATAAAAAGTTTAATTGATTTTATCAAAGAAAATGAAAAAAATAATAAATTAATAGGAGACAATAAAATTAGAATATTAATATTTGATAATACTGATCAAGATAGTTATATTATATATGATAATGAAATGCCTACAAATATTAAAAATATAACTAACGAAATATATAAAAGATACAATATTTCAAGAAAGAAATGTAATTAAATATTAAATACATTATGTCAAATATTTTAATTTTAGATTTGGATAATACAATAATTGGTAATATAACTTATGAATTATTATTATACAATTTATGTGTTAAAACATGTAAATCTGCAATAAGTGGTAATCATTATAATGAAGAATCTCATGTTATAAGATATGGATTTACAAATTTTATTAATAATTTAAAAAAAACTATTCCAGATATAAAAATATATGTATATACTGCAAGTCAAAAAGATTGGGCATTAAAAGAAATTAAATGGATAGAAAAAAATTGTAATATTAAATTTAATAGACCTATTTTAACTAGAGAAGATTGTTTATATTTAAATAATAATTATTATAAATCAATTAAAAATATAAGTAAAAAAATTAAAAATATCAATAATTGTAATTTATTAATTATTGATAATAATGATATTTTTCTTGATAAAAAAGAAAATTTTTTAAAATGTCCATCTTATAATTATATTAATTTTATAGATTTATGGGAAAATATTCCAATTAAATATTCAAATAATAAAAATTTAAATGAATGGTTATTAAAATTAAGTAATGAAGGATATATTAGACCATATTTAACAAATAATTATAATAAAGATATAGAAAAATCAATAAAAAATAGTGAATGGAAATCAAAAAAACTATTAAATATATTAAAAAATAATAAAAAATATATAAATGATAAATGGTGGATTAAATTAGATAATATATTATTAAATTATAATATAGATAAAATAAATGATATTAAAAAATATATAAATATTTAATTATACTTTTATTATTGATTATATTGCATTTGATTATTATATTGCATTTGATTATTATTTTGTAAATTAGTTTTAGACATATTTATATATATAATTAATAATATAAATATTAATAAAATTATAAAAATTAATATATAATATAATAAATTTTTTTTAAAATGTTGATTTAATTCTGATTCATTTTCTTCTTCTTCTTCTTCTTGTTGTTCATCTTCTTCTATCTCCCCTCCTGTTGCTCCTGTTGTTTCTGTTGTTTCTGCTGTTCCTGTTGTTTCTGCTGTTTCTGCTGCTCCGTCTGCTGCTATTTCTGCTCCTGTTTCTCCATCATCTTCTTCAAAAAAATTTTCAATATATACATTTTTATATATTTTATGTATTTTTTCAAATTTTTCTAATAACATTTTATATATATATATTATATTTATTTATAAATTTATAAATTTATAAATTTATTTATATATATATATTATATAAAAGGAGTAAGATGTATACAGGTAGACCATCACAAAGAGGAAGTAGATCAACAAGTAACACGTCTACATATCAAGAAAAACCAGAAGAAAAAAAAAATATGGAAAAAAATCAAAAAAAATTAAAAGAAAAAATAAATCCAGAAATTTTGGAATGTAGAACTGATAATGAGTGTGAAGTTTTAAATGAAAAATTGCTTCTTGGAAATAGAAGTAAATATAAATATAAATGTAATAATGGTGAATGTGTAAAAGAGACAAATATTATTAGATTAAGATTTGATCCTAAAAAAAAGGTTCGTATATTTGAAAAAAAAAAAGAAGATAGAATAGAAGACACGATCGAATCTACAAAATTTAATAACTTTCATAAACATAAGGCTAAAATATTTGAATTTTCAGAAAACGTAATATATTTACTTAGGTATGGTTTAATTAAATATTATACTGATCATGGAAAAGATAATTATTTTACAAGAACATTAAAACTTCAAAAATATGCAGAAAATAATTTAAGTGATATTAATAATATTAAAATAGAAAAAGATATACAAAAAATTTTAGATGCATTTCAAGAAAAATATAATATATTATTAGAAGAGTTAGTAATAGATAAAGAAATATTTGAAAGTGAAGATAGTGAAGATTTAGAAAAAGAAGTTAAAGAAATAATTGATATAATAAATAAATCAGGAATAAAAATATTAGGAATAAATATTAATAATGAAGAATTTAATAATTTATCATTGAAACAAAAATTAAAATATTTAAAAGACAATCGTGAAATAATTTTAAAAGAAATAAATAAAATAATAATAAATAAAGATGAAGATGGATTTTTAATATTTAAAATAAATAGTTTATTAAATCCAAAAAATGGTGGTAAATTAAAGAAAGAAAAATTAAAGAAAGAAAAATTAAAGAAAGAAAAATTAAAGAAAGAAAAATTAAAGAAAGAAAAAGTTAAAAAAGTATGAAAAATAAAGGTCTTCCTTGGAATAATCTTAGTATAAACACCACTATTTTACTACACTATTCCTGTTATCCTCAATTCCTTTCTCCAAATCTTTCATCTGGTTCCTAGGATATTAAAAACCAAGTGTTAAAGAATTTCAATTGCTGTAATTGCCAGCTTACGGTGTTGGACTCAGAAGTGTTTATAAAAAATAAATAAAGTAAATTATTTTTTTAAAAATTATTTATATAAAGAATATATAAATATATATATATTAATGTCTCATGAAAGTGATGAAAAATATTTAAAAAAAGTATATCCATTATATGTTCAAAAAACAAATTATTATAAAAGTTTATATGGTGAAAATACAATATTATTAATGCAGGTGGGAAGTTTTTATGAAATATATTCAAATTGTGAAGATGATAATATAGATATAAGAAAAATAAGTGATATAACTCAATTACATGTAGCAAATAAAAAATGTGGTTATTATATGGCAGGATTTAAGATAGAAATTTTAAATAAATATGCAAATATTTTAACAAATATGGGTTATACATGTATAATATATAATCAAATAGGTGAGCAAACAATAGATGGTAAGGAAGTGAGAAAGTTAAAAGAGATAATATCTCCAGGAACAAATATAAACTGTAAAGATGAAGTGGCAAATTTATTAATATTTTATTTAGAAGAAAATAATGGTTATTTATCATTAGGTTGTTTTATAATAAATGTATTAACAAATAAATGTTTTATATTAGAAAGTCATGATGATATAAAGGATATAAATAGAGTAATGAATGATATATTAAGAATAATAACAATTCATAAAGCTCGTGAAGTATTATTAGTAAGTTTGAATAAATTAGATAAATATGAATATAAAATATTAAGTTTATTTGGTAATGATTATATAATTCAAAATAAGATAGGTAAAATGAATAAAGATTTAAAAAGGGTAGAATATCAGAAGCAATTATTAATAAAAGCGTATAATCATGAGTCAATGGAAGATATAATATCATATTTATGTATGGATAAGTATCCAATAGGTTTAATAGGTTTAGTGAATGGAATTCAATTTATTTATGAAAGAAATCCGGATATAATAAAAAATATAGAAAGACCAATATTTTTGGATAATGATGATATATTAAAAATGGATCATGATTCAGCAATTCAAATAAATTATATAGATTATAATGAGAGATCAGTATATAAAATAATAAATAAATGTATAACAGCAGTAGGTCGTAGATGTATGTATAGAAAGTTAATATATCCGATAACAAATGTAAAAAAATTAAAAAATCAATATAATAGTATAGAAAATTTTTTAAATGAAGATTTATCTGAACCAATAAAAGATTTAAAACAAATTTATGATATTGAAAGAATATATAGAAAAATAGTATCAATGAAATTAGTTCCAGTTGAATGGGAAAATTTTGATATATCAATAAAGCATTCAAAAAATTTATTTGAATATTTTGGTGAAGATAAAAAAATAATAGAAGATATAGAAAAAAAATATGAATGTTTAGATATAGAAAATTTAAATAATGATAAACCATTTAAAATAGGTTATAATGATGTATTGGATAAATTAAAAGAAAATTATGAAAAAAATTATAAATTATTGGAAGATATAGTAAAAGAAATATCAGAAATAGGTGAAAAATATACTCAATGTAAGATAGAATCAACAAAAGATTTGATATATATAGTAATGACAAAAAATAGATATGAAACAGCAAAAAAGTTAAATAGTGATATGATGAAAGTTTATAATATAGAAAAAAAGAATGAAAGTAATGTAAAGATAACAAATGAAAATATAAGAAATATAACGAATAATATATTAATAATAAAGGATGAATTGGTAAAAAAGAGTAATGAATATTATAAAATTTTTATAAAAGAATTTGGAGATTCAATGTTTGAAAATATAAATAAATTAATAAATAAGATAGGTGAATATGATATATTAATATGTAATGTATTAAATGTAAAAAAGTATAATTTGAATAAACCAAAAGTGTTAAAAAGTGAAAGTAGTTATTTAAAAATAAAGGGTTTACGTAATCCAATAATAGTGGATCAAGAAAAGGTATGTATAAAGAATGATATATCATTAAATGAAAATGGAATATTATTATATGGAATAAATTCATCTGGAAAGAGTTGTTTAATGAAGTCAATAGGAATAAATATAATATTAGCTCAATGTGGGATGTATGTATTTTGTGATGAATTAGAATATAGTCCATATAGTGCAATATTTACAAGAATAAGTAGTCAAGATAATATATATCGAGGTCAATCATCATTTTTAAAAGAGATGAGTGAATTATCAAATATAATGATAAAAGCAAATAATAGAAGTTTAGTAGTAGGTGATGAAGTATGTGCTGGTACAGAAAATATATCAGGTATATCAATAGTAGCATCAAGTTTATTAAAATTAATAGAATTAAAATCAACATTTATATTTGCAACTCATTTGCATGAATTGACTGATATAAAAGAAATAAAAGATGATAAAAAGATAATGATAAAACATATGAAAATATCAATATATAATGATAATATAATATTTGATAGAAAGTTGGATGATGGTCAAGGTGATAAATTATATGGTATAAATATATGTAGATATTTAAAAATGGATGAAGTATTTTTATTAAATGCAGAAAAAATAAGAAAAAGATTATGTGATGAGAATGATAATTATTTAAATTTAAAAAGATCAAATTATAATAATAAGATATATATGGATATATGTCAAGTATGTTTAAAAAATAATAGTAGTGAGACTCATCATATAGTATATCAAAGTGTTGATAATACAAAAGAAAAAAATATAAAAGATAATTTGTTGCCTATATGTAATGAATGTCATTTAAAAGAGCATAATTATATTGATTTTAAAATAAAGGGTTATAGTGATAGTGTAAAGGGTAAAATATTAAAAAAAGATATATAATTAAGATAATATAGGTAAAGTTACAAATATAAAAAAGAATTTTTAAATTTTATGCTGAATAAATAAATAATTATATATATAATTAAATAGTAATAACTTTATAATAAAGTAATAAAATTATAACAAAATATATAATATTATTGGTAAATATATTAAATTTATTAATTAATTTTTTATTTAAAATAGAAAAATATATATTATCTAATTTGTTAATAAAATTTTTAAGTGAAGAAATTAGATAAAATTTAGTTTTATTATCACAGTTTTGGTAAATATATATAGAAGAATTTGTAATATTGGAAGTAAAATAAGAAATTTTATTTTTCATTCTGTTATTAATATAATAAAGATATATAGAATGTTTATATAAGAATCAAAATTAGATATTATTTTTAATTTTAGGTGGATAAAAACAAATTAAAAATAAAGATTCAATAGCAATATTAAGATTTTTATGAAAAATATATTGATATTCAATATTAGAAGCATAAATAATAAATATATTTTTATATGGTGTAATTTTTAATAAATCAATAATAATATCTGATAATTTAAATTTTTTACATTTTTTAACTAATTTTTTAATTTCAAATAATGTAGGTTTAATAGTAATTTCTGATGCAGGTGTAAATATATGTAAATATTTTTTATCAATAGGAATTCTGATAATAGAACATCTACTAATAATAGGTTTATCTATAAAAGATAATTTAATAGTTGTACATATAAATTCTGTTGTAAAAAAATATTTTTCTAAAATGTTTCTAAATGCAATTTTAGTATCAAAATCCATTAATTCAATATTAAATATAATTATTTTTCTTTTAATATTATTGATAGTATGAGTTCTAATAATATTTTTAATATATTCAATTAGTGTAATATTAATAGTAACAAAAAGAAAAAAATTATTATTATAAAAATATTTAAAATTTTTATAATAATAATTTTTGATATCTAATTGATTATAATTATATAATTTAATAACATGATCATTAATAATTTCATTTGAACCATAATATAATATATTCATATATAATAAATTTATTTATAGTATTATATAATATATATATATATAAAAAGAGATTATTTTTTTATATAAATTAATAAATGTTTAGAACAAAAAATTTAAATATATTGGGTTTAAATAGTAATGCATCTGATGATGATATAAAAAAAGCATATCATTCAATAGCATTAAAGAATCATCCGGATAAAACATCAAATTTAGAAGAAAGTGAAAAAAATAAATGTGAAAAGATATTTAAAGAATCATCTGAAGCATATAAAAAATTAATAGATAATAATATAATGGATGAATTAAATGATATGAATATGGAAGATTTTGGATTTGGTTTTGATAATAATGAAAATTTAAAAGATTATTTTAATATGTTTAGTGGTGTAGCATCAAATTTATTTAAGAATTATAATAGTGTAAGATCTTTATTAAAAACAAATGTAAAAGTATCATATTATGATTTAATTCATAAAAGAAAATTTGAAGAAAATGTAAATATATATGGATTAACAGTAAATGTGAGTGTAGATTGTGATAAATTTCCCGAACAAATAATAGAAAAAGATATAAATGGAATAAAAGTAAATATAATGATAATTTTTGAATTAGAAAGTGATAATAATTATAATCATATAATAAAAAATAATGGTAAAGTTGATTTAATATATAATATAGGAATTAGTCATTATCAATATTATAAAGGTTTTAAATATATTTTTAATCATATAGATGGTGATGATGTAAAAATAAAAGTTAATGAAATGAATGATGATAATATAATAAAAAAAAAGAGAGGATTAAATGGTGGAAATTTAATAATAAAAATAAATTTAATAAATCCGAAAAAAGAAAATATTTCAAATATTTCTAAAGAAGAATATAATGTATTAATAAGTTATCTGGATAAATTAAATACTAAAGTATATAAAGATAAATAAAATTAATAGTATTAAAAAGAAGATGCCAACAAAAAAAGTTCCAGATAAAATAGAAAAGATAAGTGAGAAGGTAGTAGAAAAAGTAGTAGAAAAAGTAGTAGAAAAAGTAGTAAAAAAAAAAGATGATAAAAAAGATGATAAAAAAGATGATAAAAAGAAAGAAGAAGTAAAAAAAGTGGAAGAACCAAAAGAACAGACAAAACTTGCTGAATTATATGATGGTATTTTAGGTCTTGATAAATCAATTAAAGATTTAAAAAATTTATTTAAGTTGGTTCAAAAAGAAGATGATAAGAAAGAGAAGATATTAAAAAAAGAACGCGAACGTAAAGAAAAGGCTCGTGCAAGTCCGAGTGGTTTTGCAAAACCAACAGATATTTCAAATGAAATGTGTGATTTTTTAAAAATAGAACATGGAACTCTAATGAGTAGGACTGAAGTAACAAAAAATATAAATGCATATGTGGCATCAAATAATTTAAAAGATCCAGTAAATGGACGTATTATCAGACCGGATAATGTGCTTAAAAAGTTATTAAGAGTTACAGATGATGATGAAATTACATTTTTTCATATGCAAAAATTATTGAATCCTCATATTAAGCCTTTCCGTGAATCAAATTTTCATAATCCTAAACCGGAATTAGTAACTGAAGCTAAGAAATAAATAAATTATAATTTTTTTTTTAAAATAAAATTATTTAAACATAATTTTATTAATTATAAATAATGATTAATATAGATATAGATGAAAATGTTAATAATATTAATATTATTTTTTTAAATAAAGAAAATAATGATAAAAATATATTATCAACTTTTATTGATAATGAAAAAATAGAATTAATAAAAAAAAAATATAAATTTATTTCAAGAAAATTTGTAAGTTATTGGTATAAAAATTTAGAATATATATATGAATTATTAAATGATAATCAATGTTTGTTTAAATATGAATTATTAAATTATGATAAAAGTGATAATTATTTAATAAGTTATTTAAATGAAAAAAAATTACCAATATATTATTTTCCTTCGATAAAGAATATATCATATAAGAACGAATATACATTATATGAACATAAATTAAATAATAGAATTTCATTAATAATAAAAGAAAATAGCATTTATATAGATTATAAATGGAATAAAAATATTGATATAGAAAATAATAATAAAATTTTAAATAAAGTTATAAAAGAATTTCAAATGGTAACCATTTATTAAATTTATTATTAAAAATACATTTAAATTTAATAGTTTCGTTAATAATAGAATTTTTAAATTCATTTCTTATTAAGTGACTTGTTTTAGTATCTTGAATACATGCATAAGTATTATCTTCAATAATTTTATATACATCAGGAGTATCTGTTTTAATAAGTGTTTTTATTTGTATATTATTATCTTTTTCAATAAATTCAATATTTTCTTTAGTTTTAATATTAACTTTTTGTATAAGATTATCATCAAAATTAAGTAATTTAGGTTTATATTTAAGATTATATGCCCAAAAATAAATTCCTCTAATTGTGAAAGGAAAATCAATATTAGTAATATTATTAATAGTATCATTACATAAATTATAATAAGGTTTTACTTTATAATTACACATATTCATAGGTATATCTTCTTCATATTCATTTTCTAACATATTATAAAGTAAATTTATTCTATCTGGTAAAGATAATTTAATTAAAAATTCACTTTTATATGAAATTAAATCACAAATTAAAAAAGTCCATTTTTTATTATTATCACTTACCATTTCACCATCTAATAAAGTTCCATCAAATAATGTTTCATCAAATTTACCTTTATTAATAATAATTCTTGGTAATTGATATGTAGGATGTATTTTTTTATCAATAAAATATATAATTTCTTTATTATCAAATTTAGTTAAATACATAAAATATGGATTTCCATTAGTTCTTATTGAAATAACATGTGGTGTAGCAGTTATATGATTAACACTTTCATTAGTTAATTTAAAAAAATGTTTTTGTATAATTTTAATATTGTATTTATGATCTAAATCTTCTAAAATTAATCTTTTAATTTCATCAGATTTAATATTATGTGCAACACGATCACAAAAAGATATAACACCTAAATGCATATTTAATAAATTATATTATATATAATATATTTTTTTTTTATATACAAATTTATATAATTAGAATAATATCAGTAAAAAATATATAATTTTTAAAATAATAATTGTTCATATATTAAATCTAAGTTGTTCAAATTGAGTTCTACCATTATGACAAAAAGGTAATTTATCAATAGGTATATTTTCTCTTGCTGGTTCATACATTTTTATTAATTCTGGTGTAGGTGTTTTATTATTTTGAAAAGTAACAGTATTAGATTGTTGTGATTTTCTAATATCTTTTAAATTATTTTTATCTTGTTCTATTTTTTTTTCATTTTCTTTTTTAAGAATAGGTTTTAACGGAACTGTTTTAATAGTTTGATTATTTTTATAAAATAATAATATTAATGTAAATATAATTAAAAATATAATTATTTGAAGTTCTATATTCATTATTTATTTATTATATAAGATAAGACATTCCATATTTCTCATTAATATATTTAATTGAATCTGAAATATCTGAAATATTATTAATAGATTTTTTATTATTAATAATCCACCATAATCTATCATATGCATCTTCATCAGATTCGAATGATTGTTTTTCAAATAAATATATAAAATTATTAATTTTTAAAAAAATAATATTAATCATAATATTCGTATATATGTAATATTGTATTATATTTTTATATATAAATAATGATTATAGATGTAAGTTCAGATGTATATAAAGATACAAATATAGATTTATGGATAAGTTCAAATATTATTTTAAATTCTTCAAAAGAAATTATTATTAATTTAATTAAAACTCCTATTAATGATATTGATGTTTTAAAATCAAGACAAAATGTTATTAATATGTATGATATTACATATCAATTATATTATTTAAAAGAATTTGAATTAGATATAGAATGGGTATTAAATTTAAATAGTAAATCTAATAATATTGAAAATGATTATATGGAAATATTATTTCCAAATAATTGGTATAATAATGTAATAAATTTAGTTAATCCAACAATAGAATTATATCATTTATATAGAATATATTCAATACCATTATTTCAATTAATATCACCAATAAGTATATTATTAGGACCATATTATTATATAAAATATATGTTAAAAATAAATTTAAAATTAAATGATTATTTTATATATATTTGGAAAATATTAAAATTTTATATTAATAGTGGAACTAATATAAAATCAAAAATAATTAAATGGATTTCATTTTTAATATATTGTTTTTTATATATATATAGTTTATTTCAAATTGTTGATTCATCATATAAAATACATAAATTTAGAATTGATTTATTAATAAAAATTAATAATATAAAAAATTTTATAAAAACTGCAAATAATTTATTAAATAAAATTGATAAAAATATATGGATTAATTATACAGATAATAGTTATTATGATAATAATTTTGAAATAAATGGAGATTTATTAGATATATATAATTTTTGGTTAAATAATAATAATTATAAATATAGATTAAAACGTTTAATTAATTGTATTAATATATTAGATGTAACTAATTTAATAAAAAAATTATATATTAATAATGATTATTGTTTAGTTAATTATGATAAAGAAACTAAAATATATGGAATGAAAAATCCATTATTAAATAATAATCAAATTTCTAATCCATGTAAATTAAATAAAAATTTAATAATTACTGGACCAAATGCTGCAGGTAAAACTACATATGTTAAAACTATTGTATTTAATATTATATTAGCACAAACTTTTGGTATAGCTATGGCAACAAAAATGTTTTTAAAACCATATGATATTATACATACATTTATGAGAGTTAATGATGAAGTTGGTAAATTATCTTTTTTTGAAACAGAAATTAAATATTGTAAAGATATTTTATTAAAAGCAAATGAATATAAAAATAAAAATATTTTATTTGTAATGGATGAACCAATGCATTCTACACCACCAATTGAAGGTCAATCTACTGCATATGCATTATGTGAATATATTAATTTAAATAATAAAAATTGTAAATTAATAGTTACTACTCATTATCATTTATTAGTTGATTTAGAAAATAAATATAAAAAAGATTTTAAAAATATATCAATGGAAGCAATTGAATATGATTTATATAATTTTAAATTTCCATATAAATTATTAAATAAATCATCTAAACAATGTATAGCATTAGAATTATTAGGAAGAGAAATGTTTCCATCTCAATTAATTCAAAGTGCGATTAAAATTAAAAATTCTATATCTAAACATATAAAATAAAATGATATCATTATCTAATATTTTTAATAGATTCGATTTAATTTTATTTTTTATTATTTTTATTATTATCTACATTTCTTTAATATTTTTATGGAAAAAAATATTACAATTAGAAACGGCATTTAATAAATTAGAAAATATATTTACTAATAATATTATTAATAAAAATAAAAATTATAATTCACCCAATAATTTTAAAAATTTAGAAGAAGTTTTTGTAGAAGTATTTGAAAATAATAAAGATGATAATGATAATGATAATGATAATGATAAAATTCAAGTAGAAGAAATAGAAAATGTAGATGAAATTATAACTGAAAATAATTCAATATCTGAAAATAATTCAATACCAACCAAATCATCTTTAGCAAAAATGAATATTGAACAATTAAAAGAATATTGTACAACTAATGATTTATCAACAGATGGAACAAAAAAAGATTTAATTAATAGAATTTTGACTTAATATTTGTTTTATATAATTTATATTAATTAATGGTAATATAGGAATATATTGCCATTCTTTATCTTTTAAAAAAGTTATATATTTAAAAGTAGAAGGAAATAAATAAATTAAACCATTTTCTTTTTCAATCATAAATTTTTTTATATTATTTGGTAAAATATCAATACTTTTTTTTGGAATAACAATTAATAATTGTTCATTATGATTTATAAAATTATTTAATTCATTTATAGCTTTATATTCATACAAAATTGAATAATTATATAAATCTAAAATTGTTGGAACACCATTAAATGGATAATACCAACTATGATCTATAAAATTAATATTTTTATTATAATAATTATATGTCCAAAATATACCATCTAAATATAATTTACATGCTAAATTTATATCTGTTATATTTATTTTATTATAATAATTTTTATTCCAATCATTTATTGAATTTATATTAAAATTTGTTTTTATCTTATTTTTTTCATATTCTATTAAATTTTTTAAAATTATATTTATTGATTCAATATTTATCTTATTTTCATTATTTTTATCAATAATATTAATATTATATGAAACTTTTTTTATAATATTAATTCCATCATTATATAAATTTATAAATAATAAATTTGGTAAAAAATCATTTCCTAATAATGTTATTAAAACTACATATGATTTTATAATATCGGAATTTTTATTAAATATTTCTTTCCATTCTAAATATATACTATTTTTTAAATTATTTATAGAAATATAAGTTAAATTATCATTATTATTATTATTATCTCTCATTAAATAAATATTATTACATTTTGATAATAATGATAATAATATTAAATCAGCGTCTAAACCATGTATAACAATATTATCATTAATTAAATTATTATCATTTATATATGATAATATTTTATGTTCTCCTTCTCCATTTATATTTGAACCATTTAAATATATATTACTTTCAAAACATTTTTCTTCTAAAAATAATAATAATTTATTCATAAAAGGAGTTCCTGATGTTATTGCATTAGTGTCCCAATTTTTTTTATCAGACATATATCTTCTTTTTCTTTGTTGTATTATTTTTGCTAATGGAGCTACACCATCTATAAATAAATATACCTTTTTTGCCTTTATTTTATCTATTATTTCTAATGTTTTTTCCCATAATTTATTATAAAATATTTCTTCTGATAAATTATTACATAATGTTATATGTGCAATTGGATGTATTAATCCATTATAATCAATAAATAATTTATCAATATTAATATCATTAATATCTGTTTTAATATTATTATATTTAATAATCAAATTTTTATAATAACTTGGAATACCCATTTTATAAAAAAAATAAAATTAATACTATATATATTTATATATATTATATTTCTTTAAATATAAATATTTTCTTACATTAATTTAAATAAAACAATGGTGCTTTCTATATTAAAAACTGTATCTCAACTATTAGTTGGGAGTTCTCAATCAAAAACTGCCGCTATTGCTATTATAATAGCATTTATTTCTATTGCATTATCTATATTATTAAACGAAGTTGATTTAAATTTAGTTGAAAGATTTGGATTAATCGGAGTTATAATATTATTTGCATTACCTTCTGTATTATTTGGTTTAATTGATTTAACATGTATTTCAACTAAAACAATGGAAAAATCGTTTTGTTGGTATTATGGTTGGATTATTTCAATAATTATAATTATTATATGTATATTAGTAGTATTTTCATCTATAATGTCAATGGTTAATTATAATTTTATTGCAAATGAAACTAAAGAAATCGTTGTTGATGAAAAAGAAGCAAATAAAATTGCAAATGATTTATTAAATGATTCTGTTGAAATTAAAGAAAATGTTAATAATACTGAACAATATGATAATAATCAAGGAAATTATTTATTAGAACAATTTACTGAAAAGAAAACAAAAAAAGATAAAAATAAAGTAAATGAAGAAAATGAAGAAAATGGAGAAATTGAAGGCTTTGTAAATGGTGGTGAATATCAAAGTTTATAAAATTATTTATAATAATATAAATTTTTGATATTATATATTATTAATAATATTAATATAAATAATAAAATTATATTAAATATATTTTTATTATTTATTGTATTTTTTGTATTTATTTTTTCATCTAACCAAATATTATATGCTTTATCATATGATATTTGATCTTTATTTAATATTTTATTTACATTATTATGTATATCAACTGTCCATTTAAATAAAGAATCTTTATTTTTTATATTTGGTGGATTTTTTAATATATATTCTTTATAATGTTTTGAACATTTTTCACAAGGAATAACATCTGATATTACATTAAAAAAATTTATATAATTTTGTTTTTTTTGATAAGTAAATGTTTCATCATAACCTAAAGCAATATTATGTATAAAATTCCAACCATGATAACCCCATTTTTCTGGATTCATATTTTAATATATAAATGATATATAAAAACTAAATTATATATAATTATATGTAAATATTAATTATGATTAAAAAAAATCAAAATTCAGTAACAATATGTAAAAATTGTAATAGTATTGGTCATATATATAGAGAATGTCCTCATCCTATTAGTAGTTATGGTATTATAGTATATAAAATTATTAATAATATTCCTTATTATTTAATGATTCAACGTAAAAATAGTTTAAGTTTTATGGAATTTATTAAAGGTAATTATAAACCTACTGATATTAATACTATCAAATTTTTAATTCAATCTATGACTATTGATGAACAAAATTTATTAAAAAATAATAATTTTAATCAAATTTGGGAAAAAATATGGTTACAAACCAATAATAAAAATACTAAAGAATATTTAGAAGCAAAAACTAATTTTGATATATTATTAAAAAAAAATATATTAAAAAATATATTAAATAATAATATTAAATATATTAATGAACCAGAATGGGGATTCCCTAAAGGTAGAAAAAAACAAAATGAAACAGATATTGAATGTTCATTAAGAGAATTTACAGAAGAAACACAATTTAATAGTAATGAAATATTAATTAAAGATACTAAACCATATATTGAAATATTTTTTGGAACAAATAATATTATGTATAAACATACATATTATATCGCTAATTTTATTAATGATGTTTTAAATCCTAAATTTGATACAAAATGTATTCAACAAATTAGAGAAATACGTGCTATTAAATGGATGACATATAATCAAGTTTTAAAACATATTAATCAATATAATAGTGAAAGAATTGAAATATTTAAAAATATTCATTTAAATATATCAAATTAATTTATCTATCACAAATTGGACATTTAAATTTCATTTTATTTTTACATTTACTACAAACTGTATATTTACATTTTAAACATTGAATTAATAATAAATTATTTATTATTGGTTCCATACAAATATTACATTCATATTCTTCTGTTTTTAAAATATCATGACATAAATTTAAAAAACTTTCATTTATTTTTTTTTCTTTTGATGATATATATTTACCATTATATGCTATATAAATATTTGTATGAAATGATTCATATTTTGATTTTATTATATTTTTTGCTATTTTTTCGTTCATTAATGGTAGTAAATTAATAAGAATTGTTTTTTTATTATTATTATATTTATTATTATATTTAATAAAATCATTTAAATTATCAAATTTATGTAATTTTATTATACATAAATTACTTTTTTTAAAATATTCTTCTAATTGTTTTTCAATTTCTTGAAATTCATTAATAATATTTGTTTTATTTGTTTTATTATTATAATATTTTAATATACTTTCATCAAAATTTATTGATTCCATATTTATATTTTCTATTTTTATAATTATCATTTTTTTTTTTATATTATAATTTTTTAATTATTAATGAATATATCTTAATAATTATTAAATATGCCTTCTAAATTAAATTTAAAAAAAGAAGATTGTTTAAAATGGTTTAAAAATCCAGATAAAAATCCAATTACAGATAGACCAATTAAACCAAATGGACCTTATAGTATGTATCATAAAATTAAAGAAGAATGTGAAAAATATAAAGATTTATCAAAAGATAAAGTTAAAAATGATAAATTAAGTTCATCATTAACTTCATTATCAAGTTCATTATCAAGTTCAGCATCAAGTTCATTATCAAATTCATCATCAAGTTCATTACCAAGTTCATCAAGTTCATTATCAAGTTCATCAAGTTCATTATCAAATTCATCATCAAGTTCATTATCTAGTTCAATTTCATTATCAAATTCTAAAAAAATTAAAAATATATTAAATGATTATATTTATTATCCGTCAACAGATGATACAAATTTTAGAGAAAAATTAAATAATTTAGAAGAATTTAATTTAAATAAATATAAAAAAATAAAAAAAATTGATAATATAGATGATTTTAATAATATATCAATAGAAGCTTGTCCAACAAATAAATTTGAAAAAGCTTATTTTCAATATTTTGTAGCAAAATATATATCAAATAAAACACCATATAATAGTTTATTATTATATTATAGTGTTGGAACAGGTAAAACATGTGCTGCTATTTTAATAGCAGAATCAATATTAATAGGAAATAAATTTTATAATGAACCAAATATTTATGTAATTTTACCAAAACCTTTAAAAAATAATTTTATAAAAACTATATATGATGTAAATAAAAATATAAATAATTGTACAGGTAATTTATATAAATTATTAAGTTATAAAATACCATCAGATAAGGTTATAAATCAAAGATATAAAATAATGACATATTATGAATTTATAAAATTTTCTAAAACACATAAAATTGAAAATAAAACAATAATTGTGGATGAAGCTCATAATTTAAGAAATCCGGATGAAATAGATGATGAGAATGTAGATATAAATTCCAAAAAAGATTTATATAATAGTTTTTTAGATAGTATAAAAAAGGGAAAAAATAATAAATTAATTTTAATGACAGGAACTCCAATGTATAATCAACCAGATGAAATTATTGATATTTTCAATTTATTGTTATTGAATGATAATAAAGATATAATAAAAAGTAAAGAAATAAATTATAAAAAAATAGCAGAAGTATCTCAAAAATATATTTCTTATATAAATAATAGTAATCCTTTTATTTATGGATTAAGGTTAAAACCAAAAGATGCAATAAATGAAGATTGGGTAAATTCAAAAGAAGGTATAATTAAAGTAGAATTAAGTAAATTACAATATGAATATTTTAATAATAAAGATGATAAAACAAATTATAAAGGTTTTGCAGATTTTGGTCCTTCAAATATAGTTTATAATAATAAAAAAGAAAATAATAATATTTATTCTTTATTTAATAAAGAAAATAATAAATATAGTTATATAGATAAAACAAAACCAACATTATATCCAGATAAAAATAATTTAGGATATTATGCACCAAAAATATTAAAAATATGTGAATATGTAAAAAAATCGAATGGAATAATAATAATTTATAGTAGATTAGTTCCTTATGGTATTTTACCATTAGCATTAGCATTAGAACATATGGGTTATAATAGATATACCGGTGATGATAATAAAAATAATAATTTATTATCATATGATAATATAGATAAAACTAATTTTAATTATACTATTTTAACAAGTGAAAATACTTATATTAATAATATAGGTTCTTTTGAAAAAAAAATTAATTTAATAAATAGTAAAGAAAATATAGATGGTAATAAAATTAAAGTTATATTAATAACAAAAAAAGCAAGTGAAGGTTTAAGTTTTTTAAATGTAAGAGAAATTCATATTTTAGATCCATGGTATCATTATAATAGATTTGAACAAATTATAGGTAGAGGTATAAGAAGATGTAGTCATATTAATTTACCATTAAATAAAAGAAATATAATTATATATATATATTGTGGATATTTTAATAATAATATTAATAGTGTAGATTTACATGCTTTAAAAATAGCTAATAAAAAATTACTTGAAATGAATAAAATTGAAAATATTATAAAAATAAATGCAATTGATTGTTTATTAAATAAAAATTTGAATTTTTATTCAAAAAAATTATTTAAAAATTTAGATAAAATTGAAATAATAAATGCTCAAAATGAAAAAGAATTAATTCAATATGGTAATACCGATTATTATAATTGTTCATTAATAAATAAAACACCTAATTATGATAATATAAATGAAGAAAATATTACAATAATTGAAAAATATATAAATAATATTAGAGATATAATGATTGATACAAATTATATACATTATAATGATTTAAAATTAAAATTAGATATAAATAATGATAGATATTTAGATTTAGCAATTAAAAAATCTATTTATCCTAATAAAATAATATCAAAAAAATATATATATTTGGGTAATAATGGTTTATATAAAGTAAATAAAAATAATATAAAAAATAATATAAAAGAAATTATTTTAGAAGAAATTAAAGAAAATAAACATAATGATCACAATAAAAATGAAAATGAAAATAATAATTTAATAATAAATTATTTAAAAAGTATAAATAGAATTGATAATGAATTTGATTTATTATTTAAAATTTATTTATATATTGATATAAATAATTTTAATATTATAATGAAAGAATTATTAAATAATATTGATGATTATAAAAAAATAATAAAAATTTTTAAAGATCAAAAATTAATAATAAATAAAAATAATAAATTATATTATATTGATTTATTTCAAAATAATATAATTAAAGATAATGAAAATAATGAAGTTGATATAAAAATTAAATTTGAAGAAATTGTTATTAATAATAATAATAATTATGCTTCTTTAAATTTAAATAATTTTAAAAATCCTAAAAATATAATTTTTAAAATTCATAATAATAAAATTAATAATAATAGTGGTGCTGTATGTGATACAAAAACGAAAACAGATATTTTAACTATAATTAATAATATAGATAAAAATGTAATTAAAGATAAAATGAATAAAGAATCATTATGTCAATATTTAGCATATTTATATTATATAAATAATAATTTAAAAATTGTTCCATATAAAAAAATGATAAATTAATTTAATTATTACTATTAAATAATATAATATGAATATGAATAAAATATTATTTAAAAAAATTAAAATTAATACATTTGTTAATATATTAATTAGTGAATTATCTACTGATATTGATAATATTATTTTAAATAAAATTAAAAATAAATATGAATGTAAATGTACAAAATTTGGTTTAATTAAAAAAGATAGTATTCAAATAATTAATAGATCTTCAGGTATTAGTAAAAATGAACATTTTAACAGTTCTTATTATTTTTATGCTAATTGTACTGCAGATATATGTAATCCACCAAATGATAGTTTATTAAAATGTAAAATAATAGCATTAAATAATGTAGGTTTTAAAGGAATAATAAATGATCCAGATACAAATGAAAAAATTATTGATATAATGATTCCGAAAATAACAACAGGTATAATACATGATATAGATATTAGTAATTTAAAAGAAAATGATGAAATTATAATAAAAACATGTGGTAAACGTATATATTATAAAGAAAGTTATATAACTGTTATTGGTAGTGTATCAAGTCAAAATATAATAATTAATGAAGAAATTAAACATGAAAATTTAGAAGATAATATTAATAATGAAATAAATAGTGATGATATAATATTAGATAATGATATTTTAATAAATGATCCATTATTAGATATTGATGACGAATATGAAAAAATTAGTAATAAAGATGATGATGAAAAAGATAAAGAATTAATTGATGATGAAGAACAAGATCAAGAAGAAGAAGAAGATGATCTTGATGATAATGTTGAACCTAAAGATGATTTTGAAGAAGATGATGATGATATATAAACATATATATATATATATATATATAATAATATATTATATATGGATCATAAAATAAAAACCATACTTAATGAAATTAATAATTTAACAATTATTGAATATAAAGAAATATATAAAATTTTAAAAGAAAATGAATGTAATTATACAAAAAATACTAATGGTATATTTGTTAATTTATCAAAATTAAATGAATTAGATATTGAATTAATATATAATTATATTATATTTTCAAGAGATTCTAAAAAAAATATTAATAATGTAGAAGAATTTAAAAATAATTTGTTTATTGATATAAATTTAAAAAATAAAAATACAACTGAAATAATTAATAAAAAAGAAAATGAAAATTTATTGAATAATGTAATAATTAAAAATAAAATAACATCAACAATGAAATTTTATATTTTGAGAAAAAAAATGTATAAAAATCAAATAACAATATTAAAAAATTTAGAAAATGAATTAGAATATGATGATATAATTATATAAAAGAATATATATTAATATATATAAAATATGGATTTGCTTAAAGAAAGTATTAGTAATTCAGAATCAATGTCTTTTGCATTTCCAATTAATAGTTTTTTTACTTTATATAATATTAATAATCAACCAATAAAAGAAAATCAATCAATAAAAGAAAATCAAATTATAAAAGAAAATTTAAATCCAATTGAATTTATAAAAGAAAATGAATTAATAAAAGAAAATCAAATTATAAAAGAAAATTTAAATCCAATTGAATTTATAAAAGAAAATGAATTAATAAAAGAAAATCAAATTATAAAAGAAAATTTAAATCCAATTGAATTTATAAAAGAAAAT